>Ga0315906_10000571_pt1 | contig 58865 bp, 87 predicted proteins | sample LakEriMetagenome_4_FD_203526 | JGI IMG/M metagenome (GOLD analysis project Ga0315906, IMG submission 203526) | Freshwater fungal communities from buoy surface, Lake Erie, Ohio, United States - Buoy 2 MA122 | ecosystem: Environmental > Aquatic > Freshwater > Lake > Lake biofilm | place: USA... | reverse complement strand
ATGACATATGATGAAGCAAAGAGTGTTTATTTTCACGAAGTTGGTCGTTGACATTTTATAATTTGTGATGTAATATTATAAAATGATGAAAAAATCACTATGTTGCATCAGTCTCAAACTTCAAGAGCAAGGAATCAAAGGGTCAACCATGACCAAAACACGATTTCTTGCTCTTGATCGTAAAAATGCAGAAAAAATTGTTGCTGATCGAACTCTCAACAATGTTTTTGTTACACGCAAAACTCTAGAATTATGTGCATCTAAAAATTGGAACTATCGTGTTACAAGCGGAATGATGCCATTGGAAACACTTCCAGAAGCAAATTTATTGTTGGAATCTGCTTATAATTTCAAGTCTATCAAAAACGAATTTGATTTGTGTGCTAAAGTAATCAAGGATAACAATATTCGTTGTAGCACACATCCAGATCAATTTGTTGTACCGGCTAGTTCAAACTCAGCGGTAGTAACCAAATCTATCGAAGAACTAAAGATGCATGCCAAAATGATGGATATGCTTGGTTTGCCTCAATCATATGAAGCTCCTATCAATATTCATATGAACTGTTACAAAGGTGATGTAAAAGACATCGCCTTGCGTTTTATTGATGTCTATAAAACATTTCCTGACAATGTGAGGTCTAGACTGGTTTTGGAGAATGAAGACAAACCTAATAGTTGGAAAGTTGAAGAACTATATGATTTGGTTTATTCTCAGACTGGCATTCCAATTACCTATGACAATCTTCATTTTCGATGTAATCCAGGTAAACTATCACCTAAAGATGCAGTAAAACTAGCTAAGTCTACATGGGGTAAGTACACACCGTTGTTTCATTTCAGTGATAATGATCTAAACAATACTAATCCACGCGCACATGGTGACTATGTACGTAACATTCCTGATGAATATGTAGGTGAATATGATGTGAATTATGAGTTTGAATTCAAGGCAAAGGACTATGCTCTTGAACGGTTTGAAAAAGAATTCAAAATATAATTAAAAAGTTGTTGACAGTTTGATAGTTGGGTGTTAAGATAAATTTAAGTTAGTGATGAAACTAACGAAACAAAAAAACAAACAAATAAAAAAGAAAGAAAAAAATAATATGTATACTCGTACAAATGCTCGTAATAAGACTAACTTCGTAGGCCATAACTCCTCTGGCGTTGAGATTTATCTCTCCACCCCGGTTGCTAAGGCGAAGAAGGCCTCGCGTTTGACTCTACGTTCTGGCAAGACCCGCGTTGATCTCGACGGTCGTCAGATCAAGGCTCTACGTGAAGTCTTGAGCACTGCTTATAAGAATGCCTGATAATCAATCCAGTTCATATATATTACTATGGACTGGAACATTTATAACATAATGTTATGGTTGCTGACCACGTTGGCAACCATAACTTCTTTTTTATCTATATACTTGGTTTTACGTGTTATCAAAAAATTTGATGAGTTTCAAATTATTACTAGTGACGCTATAGAGTTATTAAACTCAGAAAGAATCAAGTTATTAAAACAAGTTGAAAATTTACATCGTCGTAGTAGAATATTAAATAATGAAACGAAAGAAAACATCCGAAGAAACCAGCAGTAAAACCCGTGGATTGTTTGATCATATCAATCATATACGTGAGGTTAAAAGTCCAGATTATTACAACTCTCTTACAGATGCAGAAAAAACATCATTCAACAAGTACATGCTTATTCGTTTTTTGAGTATGGATCCGGATCTTGTTGAGGATATGGCATTTGTATCTAAATATTTTCAACTTGTTCCGAATGAACAATTTTATAAGGTATTAGTTGAAGTGGTACCAAAAGGTAGAAAGTTTTGTAAATATATTAAAGGCAGTACTGAAAATATCAATCAGACCGTATTGGATTGTATTTGCAAAAAGTTTTCCGTAGGAGCATCTGATGCTAAAGATTACTACACAATATTGGTATCGTCTGAGAATGGTATCAAAGATTTAATTAATTTAATTGAGGGATTTGGTTATTCTGAAAAAGAAGTGGAGAAGATGTTATCATGAAAATTATTGGGGTATCTGGATTTGCTAGAAGTGGTAAAGACTTGTTTACTACAGTAGCACAAGAGATTTTATCTGAACATGGGATTAAATCAGAAAAGTATGCTTTGGCATATGAACTTAAAAGTGATTTGAAGGATCTTATTAAAGAAAAAGTAGGTATAGATGTATTTACTGAAAATACGTCTGAAAAGAATATTATCAGACCACTATTAGTTGCATATGGCGATGTTATGCGAAAGACCAGTGAGGGTAAATACTGGACTCAAAAGGTAGAAAATCGAATCTCCAATACTAAAGCTGATGTAGTGTTCATAACTGATATTCGATATGATCATTATCTAGAAGATGAATGTACTTGGTTACAACGTAAAATGACGGGTAAGTTGGTACATATTACCAAATATAAATTAGCACCGATACCATCAGGTAAACGTTTTAGTAAAAACAAAATTACCAAGATATATGATAGTGCTCCAAATGAACATGAGTTATTGAATAATCCAAAAGTTTTAAAACGAGCAGATGTTGCCATAGAATGGCAAGATTATTCAGATTGTTCTGATATTAAAAATCATCCGACGATTCGGACTACTGTATTGGAAGTACTAAAACAAATCAACGTAGTGTAATTGTTGATATAATATGATTGCTACCATGCGTAAATGTTATGGTAGCATCATTTGTTTTTGACTTGAAGTATTCTACCATATTTGGTGCCACTGTACTTGCAAAATTTATATAAAGCACATTACATTCTTCTCCTTTTTGTGCTTTTCTAGATTTTTGACAATTACAGATTTTACTCAACTGTGATACACAATCACGTAGATTATTCAATCCGGGTACTTGATCATTACCCACAAAGTTTAAACATGCTTGATAACTTCCTATATTCATCGTTCTAAAATTGGTTTGAGTAAATCTGTTAAACAATCTACAGATTTTTTACAATGTGTACCTGTAAATAAACTTAACTCGGCATTTAATTCTTTTACAAGTTCATAATAGTAAGAAACCTTCGGTTCTAGTTCTCTTACTTTATTTATATCATGTGTAGTAGTTCCACATAATATATGAAAGTCTTTCCTTAAATTATTTAATTTAAAATCTTCCCACAAATATAATTCAGCACCTTCTATGTTAACTTTTAGTATATTAACACTATTTTTTAAATCGACGTTATTTTCAATCAACCAATTTGAAAATGTATCTGATTCTACTTCATAATATTTAAAAGGACTTACATTATTTTTTGATGGAAAAATTGAATTACCTAATCCTCCATTATCGGACTTGTATAATTTTACATTTCCTTTTGAATTTGAAATAGCAAGATTGTTAATATTAACATTCGTATTATCTTTATAACGGTCTTTAATTACTTTATAGGAATCTGGATCTGCTTCAAATCCATATACAGTATAGGTAATATTTTTAAATTTGGGAACTACATGATTTACAAAAAGTTCTATTTCTTTTGCATCATAACACAATCCCATGTCAAAATAGTTTATGTGAATCATAACAGTTTTCTAACTATTAAATATAAAAACAAACTACTGATATAGTTGATTGGAAATAATAAATAAGCAAATAATGGATTATATCCATATGCAAGTACCAGTAAGTTAACAGAGAATAGTGTTGTCCAAAAACATAAACATATTGGACATGATAATAGTTTAGTTAAATAGCCTGGATACATACTATAAAGAAAGTTTGGATAATTAGACATTACATCTATTTCCAACTTATATTTACTAAACTCGTTTATTTTTAAAAGATTTCTCGTATTGGTTAAATTAGCAATCGTAGTAACGATATCACTTTCAAACCAAACGACCATGACAAATGCTACCCAACATATCATAGGAATATTAAAATCGGTAAAGTTCATATATTCTTTTTCAATTGTTCTTTGTTACTTTCTAGTACTGTCTTTAATATAGATAGATCAATGCCAACTTTTTCACCCAATTTAACCATAGCTTTTGTATCTTTTGGAAAACATTTACCGCCGAATCCACGTTCTCCCGTAAATACAGCTGTATGTGATTTGGTTGTACGAGGATCCAATAACCACAAATCACGCACTTCATAGTAATTGGTACCTAACTTTTCACATAGATCGTATATTTCATTACAATAAGCAACCTTCATTGCTAAATGTGTATTTGTTACATACTTTGCAATTTCAGCATTGATTGGATCCGTAACTCTATATGTTTTGCTTGGGCCTGTTATTGGTGTATAGATTTCTATCAATTTATAACACAATTCTTTTTTACCACCAAAGATAAAGAACGGAGTTTGTTTTACATCATTGGTAAATCCATCCGGAGTCCAATATTTTGATTCACCGGCAAATTCTGGACTAAATACGATTTCTTTATTGTAAGTTTTGATCAATCTATCAGTAGTACCAATTTCAACTGTAGACTTCAATAGTATTAACGGAGTATTCAACCACTGTATCGTTTCTTCTACTATACTGGTATTACAACTACCGTCAGCATTTTCAGGCGTAGGTACACATATAACGGCTAAATCACATTTATTGATATCTTCTTTTGTACAAGACATTATATACGATGGATCGTAAATCGATACATCATAATGATTTTTAAAAAAGTTATCAAACGCCCTACCTACGTAACCATAACCAATTATACCTATTTTTGTCTTTTTCATGTTAATTTATTAGAATACCAGTTATCTTTTATATTAATTAGATTCTTGTTGTAGTCTGATAATTTATTTATTTTTAATTTGAATATTTCATACTCAAATTCTCCGACTTGACCACTATCTTCCAACATCAACTGTAACATATTGAAGAATTCAAAACTTTGATTGGTTATTTTTGTTGCGTCAAATTCAATAAGTACGTCATTTGTTCTTTGATCATCATAACGTTTCAATTTCTTTTTAAGATCAAATTTTGTATTCTTTTGTTCTGCTTGAATATAACGGTCATAAGGAACATCTGTATATATTGAATCACACCACGGTTCCAGCAACATCAATTTATATTCATCACAGTTACGAACTATGAATCCCACATCATATCGTTTTGGTACAATAGGTTTCATGGTATCATTGTGTTTTACAAAGTGACCCCATTTACGAATGAAGTTTCTTGCACTACGGTTATTTTGTGCTAGCCACTCGTCACTTTCTTTACCAACAGTAGTTAGAGTAGGATTGTATCTACTGCCTCTACAAGTCATGTGATAAACACATCCTTCCCATGTTTGTACAAACTTATATCCGTTTAGTAGAAAACGATTGAAGATGTCGCTATCTTCTTTACTTTGGGGAGCGTATAGATCATCGTGACCTCCTATAGATTGAAAATCACTCTTATAAAGGGCCCAAGGCGCAAAAATTCCTTCTGTGGTTTTATCTTTTCTTGTCAGACGGGTATCATTGAACCATTTCAAGAATCCAGCTTCATTAAACTCTTCTGGCTCAGTACCAAATGCTTGTACAATTTTTTCTGGACCGGGAGGATGTAGAGGTGGTTCAATGCGGGTTAGACTAACAATTGTACCGGGTGCAATATATTTTTCAACATATTTGTCGAAGTTAGGACAAGCATACATGTCAGCGTGATAGATCATTACCACATCGTTAGTAGCTACTTCATTGATGAGACGATCATATAGGATTGTATGACCCAATCGGGTTGGACCGTCGTTACGGATGAACTTGAAATGTGGGTCTTTTTCTGCTGTTTCTTTACACCATTCCAATGTACCGTCGTTACTAAAGTCGTCGGCAACGCAAATTTCATGTTCTTTATGGCTTAAGTTTTTACGAATAGCTTCGTAACTCCACTTAAGATATTTTAGGTTGTTTCTACTGGGTTGGATAAAACTAATTTTCATAATAAAACTTTTTCAACTCTATAAGCTGATTTTCTAATGATTGTAATGTGTAATCCGTCTGTAAACACTTATTTACACAGTCTACATTAATAGATATTATATTCTTGTTACATTCAAATATTTTATTTATCAAACACAACAATTCATACTTGTTTATTTTATTCGTTCCTATTTGATTTATTGTATCATAACGATCCCAATTTTTGATAATTTTATAAGCCTGTTTTGACCATTCTAACGTTGTTATTCCATTCCAATAATGATTCGTATATCCATTTACATTTTCAGATTGTTTAAAAAACCATTCCATGAGACAAACTTTATTTTTTAATTCTGGTCCTATAATAGAGGAACGTATTTGTTTTACATTATTTTTAAATCTTAAAATTGAAGATATGTATGCTTTGGATAATCCGTAATCATCCAAAGCAGTAGGCAGTTCATTTTTACTGTAAAAATAATGTTCATTAACTTTTCCGTCAAATTCGCCATCGGTTGACGGATTAATTATTTTTCCTGTAAAATTATTTGACAAAAACATTGGAAGTGATATGTTGATGGATTTATATTGTTCCCACGTATACTTTTTTTGTGGTATACATCCAATACAGTTAATCATATATTCACATGTACACTTTTTTATATACTCTTTTAATTCATACGTTTCCCACTTTAAATCCGTAGTAATAACTTCTATATTTTGTGATGTGAGATATTTAAAAACCACATGTCCTAACATGCCGTTGTGGCCTAATACCAATATCTTCATAATTAAATTAACTTTACAGATGGAAACGGAATTATGTATTTGTAATTTTTATTTTTTAATTTTTCCATAATCATATCACTATAATTCCAAGCAAATATCAAGATATAATCTGGGGAATCAACATCTAATATATTTTTATTTACAATCGGTATATCGGTGCTACCTACGTACCGATTATATCTTTCTGGAGATTCATCTATGATATATGAAATATCACTTGAATTAAACTTACATACATTAATTAATACGTTACCTCTGCCAGATGCACCATATCCAATTATCTTTAAGTTTTGATTTTTAATATTGTCAACGACTGTTTTTAGCGATGAGATATGATTTTTTACAATATTACTAAAGTTTTTGAAATATTCGAATGATGTTAATCCTACATTTTCTTCAAATTTCAATCTATCAAGTACTTTTGTTGATATGTTTTCTTGTTTCGATGCGTACACTCTGATACTGCCGGAATGAATAGAAATTTCCTCGAAATCAACTATTTTAAACCCATGTAAATTGAATAAATAATTTAGAGTTGAAATTGAGTAATAATACAAATGTTCGTGATATATAAAATCATATTGTAACTGATCAATTAGATTCTTTAGATAATGTACTTCAATAATAAATTGGCCGTTTGGTTTTAAACAATAATTTACGCCTTCTAATATAGAATGAATATCATCTATATGGGCGAAACAATTATTTGAACATATAATATCAAATTCGTTTTGTTTCAAGTGTTTTATTGCGTTTTCTTTATTGAAATAATCAACTATTACATTACACCCACGTTTTTTAGCTATTTCAGAAATGTTTATAGATGGATCGAATCCCACACACTGTACGCCAAGATCCATTAAAGGCTTCAATAAAACACCATCATTCGACCCAATTTCAAGTACTTTGCTTTCAGAAGATAGATTAAATTTTTGTTTATAAAGATTGGCAACTGACGTAAAATGTTTAGTTAATCCTATAGACGAAATATATCTATAATCTTTAAATAAAAAGTCTGAATTTATAATACTGTCGGTTTGTACCAATTTACAGGTGTCACAATATTTTAAAGAAAGAGGATATTTTCTACAATTGTCAATTTCTTCTTTTGTAGGAAAATTTCCAGCTAAGGATATTTCTCCAAAATCAATAATTGTGTTTAAATTTGCGTTTTTACAAACTGCACAACTTTTTCGTAATTTATATTCAGAATACATGTTATTTAAAGTAGTTAAACGATTTTAATACATTATTTAATTCTTCTTTGGTGATACATACATCTTTACTAGAATATTCATTATTTGTAAATTTAACACCGTTTATGCAAGTATTTTTATAATGCATATAGTAGTAATTGCCTAATTCTAAAACTCTGGGTTTTTCTTCTTCGGATATCATAATCTCATGTATTTTTTCCGATATTCTAGGAACATCTAAAGTATACTGTAATCCGAATAATTCTTTATAAAGTTCAAATAAATCTAAGATTTTGAAACTTTTAACCTTGGGTATCACATTATAGCCATTGACTTTTAATCCAGCTTCGATTAAATCAATCGCTTCATCTACCGTGATCATGAACCGTGTCATTTCAGATGAGTACAATTTTAAACTGTATTTATTTTCTATAGCGTTCCATATCAATGGAATTATACTTCCAGTCGAATTTAAAACATTTCCATATATGGCGGTGCTTAAATTGATATTATTTTTATCTGAGTTGACTATGAAACTTTCACCGGCTACAAATTTCATAGATCCATATAATGTTGTAGCTGATCTACTTTTATCGGAAGATATAAAACAAGAAGATTCAAATCCATTTTCTTCAGAAATTCTTCTGCTATTAATTGCACCGTGTATTATAACATGTAAAGCTTCTTCAACATTTTGATCTACAGATTCGATTTGTTTTAAACTCGCAGCGAATATTCCAATATTATGATTTTTACTAACTCTTTTTAATAAATCATAATTACGTACATCTCCTACAATGCAGTTTATCTTTGGAAATTGTTTTTTAAGATAATAATGTTTTGCCTCATCTCGGCTGAAGATTGTTATATCGTTGTTATCGTAATATCGTTTTACAATGTGTTTACCTAAAAACCCAGCTCCACCGGTTATGAATATTTTTTTATTTTTCATACAATTTATTATACGTCTTTGCCATATAATATTCTACTTTGTTACCATATGTGTTATCCGGTATGCCATTAAAATGATATATCCATCCCAAATTTGTATATACAAGGTCTTCCGTTAAACCTTCTGATAGATTTAACCCAGTCATATTATACTCATATGGCAATATTGTAGTTTCTACATTGTTCATTTGTAGAAAGAAATTCATAGGTGTTTGATCCGTACCCAATTTTATTTTTGATTCTACTTCATATAGAACATCACGGTTATCAATATAAAACTGTTTAAACTTGTTGATATGATCTTTGTGTGATTCGTTAAATATTTGAAATCCACCATTGATATAATTCCATATGTTTAACTTATAGTCATTAAATACGTATTTACTATAACACTCCACACTTCTCATTACCCATTCATACACAACACCGTCGTGTACGCCTGTGTATTTATGGTTTGTCATTTCAAAGAAGTTAGGACAGTTTGGGTGAACAATAGTATCAGCATCTACAATTAGTACTTGGTCATAATCGATGCCACTATTTTCCAATATATCCAACGCATAGTAACGTTGCCATGCCATACTGGTTATATTTGAATCCATAATTGGCTGATCCAATACAACCACTTCACAGTTATTTTTGTTTGCGAAGTGTTTCCAACTGTTTATGCTATATTCAAATATTTTGTTGATAAGAGGAGTACTACGTAACTTTTTTTCTCCTTTGTTAGAAATTACCGCTGGAATAAAAATTATGTTTTTTTTCATTAATATAAATGTTTGGTTTGATTCCAGATATCTTGAATCAATTGTGTACGTTGTTCAATTGAAAATCCAGTAAAATGCCATATATTACCATACTTTACAAAGAATGGGGTAGGATCATTCAATTTATCGTTATAAAAGAAATATCCCTTTTTGATCATTGCAAATGTGTTCCATGAGTGGGGTAGATACTTTTTGTTTACATTATTCTTTTTTAGTATAAGATTTAATACAGTTTGATCTCTGCCTGTATTCGGCACATTCCAATTATCTATCTTTTCTTGATTGTTTAGATAAAACTCTTTAACTTGATCAAAGACGTATTTGTGTTTTTTTGTAAAAAATAACACTCCACTATTGACATATTCACTAATTTTTATATCAACATTCAATTCTGGAAAAGCTGATTTATAAGATGTCAAACTGTTGTTAAGCCAGTATAAAGAAGAGTTATCAATTACTCCACAAAATTCATCGGTATACAGATTAAATGGATTTGGACAATTCCAATGTGGCATAGTATCAAAATCTACCATGCCTATTTTTTCATATTTGTCTCCCAAATAATCAAACACATAATGTTTGTTCCACTTTGCGTGTTTTACTCCGGGTAACTTTTCTGTAATCAAAACAAAGTCTATATTGTTTTTGTCACAATACTTTTGCCAGGCTAGTTTTGTTAATTCGTAATATGATTTATGTTGATGCTTAGAGTTATTATCCTCTATAGCTATCATTATTATACATTGCTGCCTGTTGTTCATAAATATTTTGGAAAAATTGTCTAAAAATGTGTTCCCATTTATGGAAAAATAGTTTGCGAGATTTCTCTACGTTACGAATCAAAGAATCCGGTGTCGGAGATTTTTTATCAAAACCAATCAATTCGTGTTTAAAATTCAGCCATCGGCCTGGTATATAGATATTTTTATAACCACGTTCTAAAGCTCTGTAACAAAAATCATTGCTTTCACAGTCTCCGAAAAATTGTTCATCAAAATAACCAATTTCATCGAATAATTTTGTACTGAAGAACATGATACCATCTGACCATAACACCTCGTACATTTCATTAATCCCATTAACTTTTACATGTTTTATTGGTACATGATATCTTTCAAATGCACTGTGTGGTCTGGTACCAATCACTCCTACATTTCCATGTGTTTCGTATACCTCTATACATTTTTCAATCCAACTTTCATTTTCAAAGAATACATCCGATTGTACAAAACAAAAATAGTCAAAATCTTTTGTGTTTTCTTGTCTGGCAATAACATTTAATGCTCTAGAGATACTATGCATCAAATTAGAAACGTGTTTCTTAATTTCTTTATGTTCCGGTTTCCATTGTTCAAATTCTAGACTGTCAAAATTACAAACCATGTGTACTTCGTTTTCTGAATTGTGTTTTAAAGCCTGGTGACAAATTGCTTCAACACACTTAATTTCAGTTTCTTTTCTAGCGAATACTGTTGGTATTACAAATTTAATTTTACGACTCATATATTATCAACGATTTTATTCCAGTTATTCAACCAAACCTTTTCGGTGTAGAATATCTTATAATTATCCTTAGCATTTTGTGAACAGTAATTATAAAACTCTTTGTCTATTTTAAGTTTATTAGCTAATATATTTGCTTTTTCTATATCTCCTATATCTACAGATAGTTGTGGATGTAATGTTTCTTGTGTATCTAGTCCTTTATATCCTATACATGGTATGCCTAAATAAGCGCAATTTAGAGCGAATGTACCCGCAGCGTGTGTTCTCATTAGATGTATACCAACATTAAAATTGGCAAGTGCTTTAATCCATTCATTCCACATCATATATGGTAAGTGATGTAAACCTGGGAATTGTTCTTCGTTTTGTATCTTACGTCCCATACTTGGAATAAAAATGGGTTTATCAAAGTTTCTTGCCACGAAGTAACTATCTACACCACCATACCAACTACAGAAGTTGCCACCTATGATAGGCATATTATTATTTTCACGGGGTACATCTTTTACTGTATCTTCAATCATAAGTGACTGTAGATTGAATGTTGGTTTTTTAAATATACCTTTGAAATATGAAATGTCACTTTTATTGTGAGTTAATAGAAAATCCATCTCACTTAAGAAGTTGATATAATTAACTTGATTGACATAATCATAGTCTTGATAATACCAAGCCGGACCTTCCTGCATCACGGTTACTTTTTTGCCAATTGCTTTAACTAAATCTAATAATCTTGAACTGTTATAATTTTCTAATTTTTTAGGTAGTATAACAATTACTAAATCATACTGAGATACACCTTTAAATGGTTTGCTTAAAATATAGTCTATAGGTAGATGATCGGCATCAAGTGCAATCTGCCAAGAAAATTCTGTACGACAATTTTGAAAATTTCTTGGCAACTTACCTGTATGACCGTTTTGACTTACGAAACAAATGTTCATTGAATTAAATTGTTTAATTTATTGAAAAAGTCTTGATGTTTTTTACGAATGAAATTCTTTGATTCGTTGGATTTTGTTTTTAAATCGGTTTTTAACAAATTGACTATATCATTTTTGTTTTCGATAAAGTTGATATATTGTTCTCCACCAAACCAATTTATTGTATCGTACTTTAAGCTAAAGATAGGTACTCCACAATACATCATTTCTGTGTATCTATTATTTATCATACCCATACTACGTTGACCCGATCCAATAATACCTATAGCCGATCTAGCACTTGAATATAATTTACCAATATCATCCGGTGGTAGCAGTCCCCGATAATGTGGCAAACTTGGCCATCCATTGCCATATATAGAAAATCTTATATTAGGTATGCCGTCAAAGAATAAATTACGTTCACTTTCATAGTGTTTATCATTTACTCTAGCAAATCCCATTCCCAAAAAGACACAATCATTAAAATATTTTGGGGTAAAAACACATTCTTCATCAGTTAAACAGCTAAAATAGTACTCAAAATGTTCTGATGGTATATTTTTTGATACAAATAGTTTATGTAAGTTGTAAGAATTTGTATAGATGTGAGTAAACCATTTGCCATAATAGTTTACAATTTCTTCAAAGTTTGGAAGTATACCTCTACTAGCATATACCAAAACCTTTTTACAATTTAATTGTTCAACGGCTTTGAATGTTTCTTTATCCAACATTTCAAAGTATAAAACATCAGGATTGACAGATTTTATTTCTTCAACAAATTCAGATGTACATTTCATACCATTTAACTGTTGTAACAGATATACAGTATGACCTTGATCTTTGAGATGTTTAGCTACATACTCATTTAACTTGTAATTTCCCTGTGGATATGGTTGATGAAAAACTATAATATTCATACATATGCAATTAACATCTGATGTTGATAAGGACTTATTACTTCGATAATATAGTTTTTATTTATTTTAACGATTGCATCTTTTACCTTTTCAATCGTTATTTCTCTATAATCACAAATTTGTTCTTTTGTAGTATTATCATATTGTAATTTACCAAACAAATGTGCATCGTCGATTGCAATGAAATGATTTTTAATATGATGATTTTCTATTGCAGCAATTTCATCCAATAGAGGTACATCCTTTGGTCCTCTAGCATATTTAGCCGCACCGGCATGTGCATCCAACCAAAAACAACATCTTTCATCTATCGCAGGTAACAATTTTTGTAATCCACTTACACTATCAGAGTTGATCAGCTCAATTGTGTCATACATGTATGTATGTCTTGATTTAAATTCGGCATCTTTATCATTTGAATGTAAATCAAATTTGGTTGTGTCACCTTGGTATTTTTCAAACAGTTTGAATCGATTACTTGCTATTTGGCAGATTTCTTCACCCAATTCAAATGTATATAACTTTCTAAAAGGATCTACTGACCCATATTTTTCTAGAAACCGATATGCCAAACCACCTTTAAATGTACCTGTTTCAACTAAAATTCTAGGCATTTCACTTTTAGTAGTTCTTGCCATTTCCTCGTATATTTCTGGTAGAATATAACCCATATATTTATTGTAACGTATTTAAACAATCTTGATAAGTGAAAAACCTATTTTGATTGGTCTGAGAATACATATGTAGATTTTGTTCGTTCGTATTTCTTATAACTTTATACCAATCGCCTTTTTTACTTTGAGTACTTTCTTGACCTTGAATATTTAAAGCATAATTACGTTTACGAGGATGTTCTCTATTATGTACTTTTAAGACGTTTTTAACTACATACTGTACATATTGATTGCCCATGGTCTTTCTACACGATTCCATCATGAAAGTGTCATCTGATGCTATGCCAAACGCAGCCAGAGGTATATTGGCTCCGGCTTTTATTAGATCCGTGGAGAATATAGCCCCAGAACCATCGAACCGAGGACTTTTTAATATACGAATGTCTAGATCAGTTGCTTTTGAGTTTATTGCATTCATTTCATCTATTGACATGACATATCTTATAGATGATTGTTCTGTAAAACATTTGGGTTCGGTCTTTTCGTAATATTTACAATTTTCAAAGTCAACATGTTCCAACGCAGACCAACTAGAATCCCACATCTTTCGTATTGCGAATGTAACTACATATTTCCAAATATTCTGTGAAGTTGAATATTCACGCAGTTGTTCTAAAATAGGAAAGGTCTCGGCAGGCATATAACAGTCGGTTTCACCCCATATCAAAACATCGTTATTTGTACAATTTAAATAATTAAAATCTCTACGGTAATTTGCCATACTATATGGTTCTTTACCTTCCAAGATATCATACTTTACGTTTACACCTTCTTTTTTTAGTCTATCTATTTGTTCTATAAATCTACGCTTTAATTCGTCTCTAGAAATTTTTAAAGTATCAATTAGTTCAAACGCTTCAGACATATTGAACGTAAAATGATAAGTAAGATTTTCTCTGTTGTCTACCAATTTTAAAGTGTTTATAATACCTGAAATGTTATCATCAAACATTTCTATTTCATAAAACATTACTTGTGTACCTGTAACATATTTGTTTTTGATCTTCATATCATTTTATTTCACTCAAACACTTTTTCCAACCACGTTGTTTGTCATGCATTAACCAACAGAAATTCAACACTTTACACTTAGCTCCTCGTTTTCTATTCTCTATGAATTGATTTTCTTGACCGTGCCATTTATTTATTGTCTGTTCATTTAAATATGTGTATTTAGTTGCACGATACTTTTCATAATGTTGTCTTGTAAAAGCGAAAGTAAATCCGTTCAGTACAGTTATTTCTTTAGTTCCTATCATCGGTCCATTTGATTTTTGTTCTTCACTTAACACTCCATTTGTTAATGGACCGTATATACAATCTAAACTTTCCGAGTCTCTTGATATAAACTCAACAAATTTATTTGCGGTGTGATTGAATTCTACATCATCACTGGTCACGATAATTACATCACAATTATCTTTATAAGCTTGATATATTCCTACATTATAAGCATGAGTAATACCGCCAATTGATTGATCTTCAATCCAAGTATAATGTACATTTGGATATGTATGAATATCCGATTTGTATTGACTTCCATTGTCCACGACATAGACGGTATGATCATATTTAACAGATTTATTAATAGAATCTGTCATTTTTTTTATAAAGTCGTTACCTTTGACTCTATATTTATCGGACCAATGCATTGGAGCGGTAATGCCTATTTTCATTCTGTTGTAACTCCTTTTATATTTTTAAACAAATTGTAATAGTAAGTTACCATTTTTTCTGGATTGTTTTCTTCAATAAATTTCTTTCTTAGATTTTCAGTATAAAACTTCTGCAAATTTTCATAATCGGACAGTACATAATCAATTTTTTCATTTATATCTGAAAAATCATGTTTACAAGCAACGTATGTTTCATTTGGAACATATACATTAGGTATCATTTCTAAATAAGACATATCTGGTTTAATTAAAACACAACCAAACATAGCTGCTTCTAAATCTCTAGGAGTAACTTCACCAAATCCATATGGTGATAGTATTATCTTACAATTGTACATCTTGTTAAGATATTCTCCCAACGCCAGTCTTTGTCCCTTTTCTAAAGAAGCGGTTTTGTATTTTTTATCTACTGTATTGAATAGATTATCTCTATGACTGTTATAGTGAGGCGTTTGATTTAAATTGTGTTCTAAACTGTCAGAATCTCTTCTACCCAACAATAGACTAACATCATATGGTTTATTTGGATAATAATCATACCACTCAGGCATCATGGTAGATAACCAATTAAAATGAGCCAACTTTACTTTTTCAAAGATGTTTAAGTTTGGTAAACTATAATTGCCTTCACCCCAATAAATTCGACCATTGACACTCTTTTTTAGATAATTTGAACGATCTTTGTATAGAGTAGGTTTTAATACATAGATAGGATTAGAACGTGTAGCAACTTCATACACGCCCATTAAAGTAGCTGCGTCTTGACCATCAAACAAAAAATAAGGTTCTTTTACTGACTTTAAAAATTCTAATCCTTTGTTTGTGGATTCACTCAATGATACTTTTTTATCAACTATACTTGCATGACCAACAAAAGCAAAATCCGCTTGACCTGAATTTACGAACTCTATACCAACATCATTGAATAACTTATGTTGTAACAATAATGGTCTAAACGTAGTTTCATTACGATGTTTGTCAAGTTCGTATATTTTAATTTTCATTATTTTACTGCATAACCCATGTTTTCCTCTTGAGTAAACATGTTGTTATAATTTAAGTTTGTCTGTCTTTGTTTTTCAATAGTCTTTTCATGAATAATTGCTATGTCTTTTTGTGGCGGAATAAAAACATAACTCTTATATCCTTCTACTTTTTCATGTAACCTACGTTGATATCTAATGTTAGGCTTATTACGATACAGACGAGATTGATAATCTGGAAAGTTAATCATACCATCATGTAACCGCCATCCCCAATCATTTACATCTTTATCAGTTACTCCGATGAAGTAATTACATCTAGGTAGCCAAATTACTTCATTAGTATTGTTAGACTCTAATATGGCATCGATGTTTTCAATTAGAATGTCTGTAGGTAGTTCATCACCATCAAGTTGAAATATCCATTCACCCTTACACAGTTCTATGCCATAATTTTTATGAGCACCATAATTTTTATTCAAACTATGTTGTTGGAAATTTACCTGGTCTTTATATTTTTGTATAATTTCCACAGTTGTTGGATTATCCGAATAATCATCAAGAAGAACAATTTCATGGTTATCCTTTCTGTATTTAATTAATTTAGATAATAGTTTTTCCAAACTATTTGTCTCGTTATGACATGTTACTAGATAAGATAAAAACATATTAGACTACTTTCAACTTGGGTAGAGTAATTTTATTTTCAGTGGTTCCTACCGCTTTTAACTTTGGTAGTACAAATTGATTTTCTACTGCGAATTGTGGTACATACTTATCAAGAATCTCCCACAAACGTTTATCCATAGCCGGAATACTAAACTTGTCAGCGTTTTCTTTACGTAAAAGTTCAGCATTCTTTGTAAACTTATCACCCTTACGAGCAAAGTAAACTTGTTTCATCTTGTCTTCTGCCAAAGAATAAGCTACCTTGAACCATTTGCTTTCTTTGATAATCCATTGATTGACTGACTTTTTATCTACATCAACAAGATTACCAGGCAACAAGTTTGCTAGTGAAGGATTTAGATAGTCTAAATGACCACTCCAATTAGGAGCTAGTAGTGGTTTACCACTAAGTGTGGACAATAACATTGGATGACCATATCCTTCACCATGTGTAAATGAAACATGTGCTATAATCTTCTCATGATTCAACAAAGCGTTCATTTCCGGTTCACTAAGTTCGCCATGTAACAAATATACGTTGGGAACGTTTGCACCAATGCTGTCACGAATCTTTTTAATCTTACTCAACATTTCAAATCTATCTACTGTAGAATAAGCATGTCCACTCGTCTTGACGATCAAACATGGACGATCATTTTCTGATTGATTCTTAAATGCTGTACAAAAGGTCTTGATTAGATTGCCAATGTCTTTACGGTCATTATACAATCCACCATGTGTCCACTGTCCAATAAACAAGAATGCGCTTGATTCTTTAATCTTTGACATCGACTCTTCGACCGTAGCTAACTTTTCATCTGTCTTTTTGAAGATGTTTGTATCAGCTCCCCAGAAACATACTTCGATTGGCTTTTCAACTTGAATACTTACTTGTTGACCATTTTCAAGTTGTTTAGCCATTTTAATTTCGGTAAAGGTTTTCTTTACGTGATTAGATAGACCGATTGTTAGATCCATTCTATTAACACCTTCAACCCAGCTGCCAGGTGGAATGGTGGTTTCTATACCAGCAGTCATGCCGATGTTGTATTTACCAACAGCGTGAAATTCTTCTGGAATTGTTAATTGAATAAACAATTCTGGTTGTTTATTTAAATTTCCTTGAAGGAACTTACTCGCTAATAGTTTATCTTCTGGATCTGTAAGATCTTCAAGAAAACGTTTGCTTTGACAGTTACCCCATCTAGTTGGAGCTACTTTGACATCAAACTTATCATAACGAATGATGCTTTTTGCAACTGTTGTTGCCCAGTCACCATATCCGCTACGGTTAAATACTGGACCTGAAATTAGACATAATGGTTTGCTCATATTATTGATTAAATTGTTTTGATTCTCTTTCGTGAATTAACTGACTATATTTTTTAGTTGGTGTTGGTATACCACCTAGATTGTTGTAGAGTTCTTCCATCTTGCTCATTTGAATCTGAGCAATCTCAGCTTTTTCTGCTTTTTTAGTATCGGTACTACCAAATCCACCATCACCTCTATTAGTAGAATCTAGTTCATTTACTAAAATGAATTCAACGTTTTCTACTTTGGTAACTTTGAGTTGACAGATTTTATCACCCTTGTTATAAACCTTAGTGAGATTTACGGTTCCTTCAATCAGATTATCAGTACTGATTTTATAATCTTCTGGCTGCCAGATATACTTAAAACGAAGTAATACTTCCCCACGATAATCGGCATCGATCAAGCCAATAGAGTTAGCCAAGGTGAGATTGTATTTACTAACACTGCTACGAGGAAATGCTAGTACATCATAGTCAATATCAGTATAACCGAATCCACTATATTGTCTTTCTTTTTGAACTGCTAGTTTCAGATTTGTTTTATACTGAATGTAGTCTATTCGTTTATACGTACCATTCTCATACGTTTCTCCAACTATCTCTGGACCACTTGTAGCGATTACATCATAACCAGTAGCACGTTCTGTACCTTTCTTCGGTAGATTTTCTATATCTTGATAATCTTCGTTTTTTAATACTTGAATTTTCATTAAATAGTTTGTTTAATAGATTCTAGATTTACTACGTGTAGATCAAATCCCAATTTACCCTTGGGTAGATTTTTAATATCATAACCATTTTCGGTAAAAATGTCAAATGTTTTAACCGGAGTAAAATTGTTTAGTGTGAAATCCATAGCTTTAATAAACTGGTCACACATATTTTTACTATTGATACCACCTTCATTCATTGCCCATCTACGACCTTCGGTACCACATTCTTCACGTTTCTCATTACCAATCACATACCAATAACCAATGGCATCAGCAATGTCTGTATAGTTTACTAAATCATCCATAATATATGGTGTTGGAGGACTACCTTGTAGATTTTGTACTTTAGCCCACACAGGCTTTGCCCATACTCCGTGTTTAGTGTATCGTCCTGTAACATTAGTACCAAACTCTAGATTGAATTCTACAGGTTTACCGTCATCTGTAACAATTCCGAGTTGATCTTGTAAACCTCCTGTGACTGTAGCGATTACCGGTGTGCCACACATGATACTTTCGGCAATACTTAGACCAAATCCTTCGTTTGAACTCACATTAGCAGTAACATCGGCTAGATTATAGAATGCTGTCATTTCTTCTGGGGTTCTACGAGATTCATCTAGTACCACTTTATATTCTGGACAAATAGCTTGAATTGTAGCAACTAGATCCGTACCAGCTTCACATACTTTGTCTGTATGCATTATCAATGCACATTTTTTAGCTTCTTCTTGATCAATGGATGCACAAAAAGCTTTGAATGCCAATATTAGATTTGCGGGATGTTTACGGTGTGCATTTCTACTATTGAATGCTACTACGAAATTATATTCTCCGTCGCCGAGTAACTCTTTCTTTAACTTGGCAACCGAAGAGTCTCCTTTTGGAAGAGGTTTAAATACGTTACTATTAATACCGTGTGGTACATAGTGTAATAGATGTTTTCCTTTTACTGGCATATTAAATGTTCTCCTTGATTAAATTACCGTTGCTATCAAAATCACCTTCAACAGAGGTACATAGTTCTGGTCCAATTACCCACTTGTTGATATTGTCCGTTTGTTTACTGATGCTAAATAAAGCATCACAACTCTTATAGAATGGTTTATTCCACATTGGATATGGTAGATCGTCCCAAATATCAAGATATGTTAGTGGAATCTTACTGCGAATTTGATGTTCTATATTATACAACCAACCCCAGAAACGAGGATCTGTGAAGTGCATAATTGCATCTGGCTTTTCTAATGCCATGATTTGATACAACACTTCTTCATCACCATAACCATCGACTGGATATAACTTTAGATAATTATCTTTTCTACCATTAAGTTTGTCACAAGCATCCTTCATATCTACGATCTTACCCTGTTCAGGATGTTTAATAGCACCGGCAATTTGTACCCAATCATAGTGATGTAATGTACCCAATACCAATTCTCGACTCATAGTAGCTACACCACTATGCATTCTTAGATCGTCGCTTAATAATAATATCTTTTTCTTTTTCATTTAGAATCCTTTGATAATGAAAATGGAGCATTAAAACTTAACTTCTGTGAAATGCTTTCGCTAATCTCAGATTGAAAGTCAGAATCGTTTAAATATCTTTCTAGACATTTATTGACAAAATCTTGAAAAGATATTTTGCCTCTTATATTCAGTTCTTTAAACTGATTATATAATTCTTGATTAAGTTTTACTGTTGTAACAAATTGATCCATAACATATGTACATATATAGATATACACATATGTACATATTTATTATAATTTAGTGGCTTTGCCATCACAGATCTTTTTGTAGTGTACACAGTACTTACAATTCTTTTTACCATTACCAGGTACTTTTATATATTGATTGGTTTCGTTGTATGTACCATCTGGATTAAATCCATAATCTAAAAATTCAATGAATCCGTGAATACTTTCTTTAATAGCAGTTGGGCCAGCGGTTGGTTTGAATAACTGAATTCTGCTTTGGGGAAAGCTTACATTTTCATATAGTTTACGTTTAACAATAAAGAACTCTACATCAATATTATTTAGAGGTACATTGAATTTTTTACTATAAACACTCTTGTATAGATGTAACTGAGCAATCTTGCTTACATCTTCTTTCATATAGCTGTTCCAACCATTACTGGATGTCTTGAAGTCAATAATACGATATATCTCCTTGTCTTTTTCTTTTAATACTATATCAATAAATCCTACGAACTCTACATTGTTCTTAATAGGAATTTCTAGGGGAATTTCGATGCCTACCAACTCATATTCTTTGGTAGGAAAATATTTTAGTCTATTGGCACTTTTACAAAAGGTATCAATAATATCATTACCATCAAATACAAAGTCGGTAAATTCATTATCATCTACATCTTTTACCTTTTTGATTTCTTCATTGAATTTATCTAAGAACAGCTTCTTCACATCTAAAGTGTCAGCTACACCCACTCCTTCTTTATAAAGAGATGTAAGATATGTCTGAAACGCATGATGAATAGCAGTTCCAAACGTGGTATTGATATTGTCGTCTTTTACCCGAAGATTCTTAACATAATCTAAATACCATTTTTGGGGACACTTCAAATATGTAGAATATTGACTAAAACTGACTCGTTTCTTTTTTATTTCTTTAATTTCTTCAATTGACATTCTACCATCTTAAAGTATAATTAAGAAAAGTCAATCTATAAAAACTATATATTACATATGAAAAAATTATTAACTATTCTATTGACAGCTCTAAATCTACACGCCAACGATTTGTTTCTATATGATACGAATAATGAGGTAGAATTAACCGAGGTTATAAACAACAAACTAAATGTATTACCAACGGTCGAAGGTAAAACGTATAGTATTACTAATAGTCTCAATATAAATACTACTAACTCCAGTACATCATACATATTACCGTATCGTATTGCAGTATTTCAAAAAGAAAACACTTCTACGTACTTTAACCAGACAAGCACTGAATATGTAAATGATTTTAAATTACCCGAAGTGGTTAAAGTAAAAGATGCTATGTTTAACTTTACTGTTAATGGGGAACTATATTGTATTAGTGAAAGTACCAATGTAAATACGTTACTTACAACGTTGTGTAGTGTAGCATTTGGTCAATCGTCATTCTTTGTTAAATCCAATGAAAAGTACACACATTTGTACGTGGTAAGTGGCACAGTAACGGCTTTGGATAATAAGTCAAAGAAGAAGAAAGAATTAAAAGCTGGCGATTATTTGGTTGTTACTCCTCAGATTATTATGAGTGCTAGAGAAGCTAATGTAACTAAGTTGGGTAATAGTTTTAGTGTAAAAGAAGTAGAAGATGAAGAAAAAGAAGTTCATAACAAAGAACTCGTACTACTTAAATCTAAGTTGGATAATACATTGTTTGTAAATTATGGTCAAAATATATTTGGTTTTAAATTAAAATGAAATTAGAACAATTAGAATCACTAACAGAAGATGAATTGGCAATGTTATGGTTTTGTATTAATAAAGTAAATCCACCGGTTATTTCTGGTATTGAATTGGAACCAACTGTATTTGTTGCTATTAAACATAAAAGATTAATGGATAGAATATTGCAGTGTGCTCAACATGTAAAAGAAGACCATCGTGCGGTTTTTACTGGACTTGTGAATAAATTGAAGGTATAGTAGTGTTATCATGTATCAAAATATTTTCATTTCGAAGAAGGACAATACGGTCCATTTGTGGGACGATAAGAAAGGTTATGTAAAGTTTCCATATCAACCATATGCTTACCGTAAACGTAAGGGTGGTATGTATAAGAGTATTTATGGTGATGAACTGGAAAAGGTATATAAGTTCAGTCCTAAAGATCCAAGTCTATTTGAAAGCGACGTTCCAGCTGAAACTCGGGTTTTGATTGATGCCTATGAAGACAGTGATGATTCATCTGTAGGTCATCGTGTTGTTTATTATGATATCGAAGTTAGTACCGAAGGTGGATTTCCAAAAGTAGATGAAGCTGATAAAGAAATTACTGCAATTGCATTATATGATGCAGCTGCAGAACAGTATACTGCGTTTATTTTGGATAAGGAACGTCGTCTAGAAGACTATAAAAAAGAAAATGTAGAGGTTCGTGGGTTTCAAGACGAATCAAGTCTACTGATGCACTTTTTGACAAAGTGGGAAGAAATTCAACCAACAATTGCTACTGGTTGGAATATTGATGAATTCGATACTCCTTACGTATTTAATCGAATCAAACGTGTATTGAGTGATCGTGAGGCTAAACGATTGAGTCCAATTAATGTTTGTTATAAGAACGATTGGAGTGGTAAGATCGTTGTAGCAGGTGTTTCATTTATTGATTACATGGTTTTGTATAAGAAGTGGAATATCAAACAAGAACCAAGTTATGCATTGGGTGCAATCGGCAAGAAAGTGGTGGGTATGGAAAAGATTACCTATCATGGTAGTTTGGATGATTTGTATAAGAGTGATCTAAACAAGTATATTGAATATAACTTGAATGACGTAAAGATCATTGTTGCCTTGGAGAAGAAACTTCAATTTATTGAACAAGCAAGAGCTATCTGTCACAAAGGACACGTACCTTATGATTGTTTTACAATGAGTTCACGATTCATCGAAGGTGCTATTCTTATGTATCTTCGTCGTAAGGGTCAAGTGGCTAAAAATAAACCTGTTGATGGTAGAGAAGAATATGAAAACCAGATGGAACAAGGTGAAGAAGGATTTGAAGGCGCATACGTTAAAGATCCTATTCCTGGTCGTTATGACTGGGTGTTTGACTTGGATCTCACATCAATGTATCCGAATATCATCATCAGTCTTAACATTTCACCTGAAACCAAAATAGCTAAAGCTGAGAATTGGGATTTTGAAAAATATATGAAGGGTGAGATTGATACAATTCAGGTTGGATCGGCTTCATATACAAAAGAACAGTTTACTCAACTATTGAAATCTTCCAATTACAGTATTGCTAGTAATGGAGTAATGTATAATCAGTCATTTCAAGGTGTTATTCCAGAAATTCTAGTAAAATGGTTCGATGAACGTAAAGATCTTCGTAAACTAGCTAAAAAGCATGCTGATGCTAAAGAATGGGAAAAATATGAATTTTATGATCAACGTCAAAAAGTACAAAAAGTATTACTTAATTCAATCTATGGTGTATTGGGTCTACCGATCTTTAGATTTTATGATAAGGATAATGCGAGCGCTGTTACCTTAACAGGCCAAGATATTATTAAGACTGCTAATAAAGCAATCAATCAGTATTATAAGAAGACATTGAATGATACTGAAAACAAGGATTACGTTATCTATGTTGATACTGATTCTTGTTTTGCTAGTGCTTTGCCTATCATCAAACACAAAATGCCTGAAATTGATCTAAATGATGAAAAACAGATGACCGAGGCTATTTTGAAGGTTTGTACAGAAGCTCAGAAACACGTTAATGATACATTTAACGTAATGGCAGATCGTATGTTTAATGTTCAGAAACATCGTTTTGATGCAAAGCAAGAAGTTATTGCTAAGACTAGTTTCTGGTTGGCTAAGAAACGTTATGCTCAGTTCATTATTAATAAAGGTGGTATTGAGTGTGATGAATTGGAAGTCAAAGGTATTGACGTTGTGCGTACTAGCTTTCCAATTAGATTTCGTAAGTTTATGGAACAATTTCTACAGAATATACTTCGTAAGGTTCCTAAAGAAGAAATCGATGATTCTATTCTCAAGTTTAAAGAGAATATGTTTAGTTATCCAGTCATTGAAATTGCTAAAAATACAAGTGTAAAATTTGTTAGTCAAGATAAGGTAAATGACTATAATCCAAAGAGTCGTCAGCCATTTCAAATGATTAAGGGTGCTCCAGCACAAGTTAAAGCTGGTTGTTATTATAATGATTTGTTAAAGTTGTGGCAATTGGACAATGAGATCCCAGAAATCTTTCACGGTCAGAAGATCAAGTGGGTATATCTAAAACAAAATCCGTTTGGTATAGAATGTATTGCAATGAAGGCTGACGGTACAGACCCACAACGTATTTTGGAGTTTATTGAACAATATGTTGATAGAGATGCAATGTATGAACAAGAACTCAAGAGCAAGTTGATTGACTTTTATAATGTTTTGAGTTGGGATTATCCAAATGAAACAGATATGAAATTGGGAGAATTCTTTAGTTTTTAATTGTAATATGAATATATTGATTCCAATGGCAGGTGCCGGTAGTCGTTTTAAAGAACAAGGTTATAACCTTCCAAAACCATTAATTGATGTAATGGGAAAACCCATGATTCAACGTGTGGTAGAAAATTTTAATATTGATGCTACATATATTTTTGTTGTACAAAAAACTCATAGACAATTATATGATTTGGATAATTTATTAAAATCTATATCTAAAAAATGTAAGATTGTCGAAGTTGACGGAATTACAGAAGGAGCGGCGTGTACTACGTTATTAGCAAAACAGTACATCGATACTAACGAACCATTGTTTGTTTCAAATAGCGATCATTATTTTGAATGGGATTCTAATATGTTTTTATCAGAATGTCTAAATAATGATATAGATGGTAATATAACTGTATTTAATGACACAGATCCAAAATGGAGTTTTGTAAAAGTAAATAATGAGGGATATGTAACTGAAGTTGCTGAAAAACGAGTTATAAGTGATATTGCTACTGCCGGTATATATTTTTGGAAATGTGGCAGTGACTATGTTAAATATGCTGAACAAATGATTCGTAAAAATATACGAGTTAAAAATGAATTTTATGTATGTCCTGTATTTAATCAAGCAATTGAAGATGGTAAAAAAATTCGTATATTCAATATAGAAAAAATGTGGGGATTGGGAACTCCTGAGGATCTAAATAATTTTTTGAAAATAAATGAACATCGCAATATTATTAACTAATAGTATTAGGTTGAACCATAATATAAAAGAGAATATAGATTGGTTTTTATCAGATTTAGATTTATCTGTACATACAGTTGATATTTTTTGTAGTGCTTGGTATACTAAGGATATCAACTTAAAAGAAGCTGAAAATGCCTTAGACTTTAAAGTTTTTGATTTAGAATCTCAAAATGAATATACAGATTCCCTTATGTTAAATTATGAAAATTATAATAATTTTCTAAACACATATGTAAATGAAGATCCTTTGTACAACGATTATAGCAAATTTAATTTTACAAAAGGCGGTGGCATACATTCTTTATACGCAATATACAAAATTAACCGTGGATATAATATAATAAAATCATATTCTAAAAAGAACAATATTAAGTATGATTTTATATTAAAAACTAGATTTGATTTTGAATTCTGTCAAAAACTATCCGAATCACATTTAGTAGAATGTAAAAATGAAAATGCTTATTTTGGAAAAGATTCACGCGCTGAATATAATTTAGAACATATGATGTATACGTATACAGACGGATGGATTGGTGAAGAATATTTTTATGCAAATGACGAGTCTTTTGAGAAAATAAGTAATCTGTACTATTCATATTACGATTTAAGTTTAAAACATAATACATGGATTACACATGTATGGTTCAAGGAATATTTGAAAGAAATTTCTTTGCCGTTTAAAAAGAGTTCAATTTTTGGTAGATTAAGAAGACCCAATGGTATCTGGGAAATGACAATTTATAATATGTAATATGTACTACATTTCGCATAGAGGTAATGTAAATGGAGTACATGATACAATGGAAAATCATCCTGATTATGTTTTAAAAACAGTTAATATGGGATATGATGTAGAAATTGATGTGTGGTACGTTGATAACAGTTGGTATTTAGGGCACGATAATCCTACATATCAAGTAAAGTATGAGTTTTTATTAAATCAAAAATTTTGGTTACATGCTAAAAACGGAGATGCGTTTAATTTGTTATTACAAAATACTAATACAAACGTTTTTTGGCATACTACCGAAGATTGGATTTTAACAAGTAAACTTTATATTTGGACATATCCGAAAAAGTTTTTATATCAAAATAGCATTTGTGTTTTGCCAGAATTGGGTTATAATGGTAATTTAAACCACTGCAGTGGCATTTGCAGTGATTTTATATCCAGATATGAAAAAATATAACGAGTTATTAACTATACCAATTGACGGTGCAAAAATGCCGTTATTTACAAATTATCCAACTGCTATTGCGTACGCATATCGTAGAGTAGTAATTGGTCAACGGGGTCCATATGTTGAATTCAGTAAAAATGATATTTTTGAAAAAGAATTATACATTCCAAAAAACCAATTATATAGACTAAACGATCCAAAAGTTTACTACATAGAATTTAGGACAATTGATAAAGATATAAAAGTATATTATCAAATGAGAAATGTGGCATATGCAGATTATCTTATAAATCATTTTTATATTTCTCCAAATGATTTATACAAAGAAGACGGCATTCGATGTCTTAGTACAGACGTAAAAGTGAATGAAAATTTAAGTGAATTTTTCGAATTCAATAATTGACAAAACAAACAATAGGAGTTAGAATAATAGAGTATGAAGAAACAAGTAATAAATACATTTATCGATAAATATTCACTCAACGGATCCATTGAAAGTGTAAAGTGGATCGTTGATAACAAAAACAAGCAAATCAAAACATCTTCTATCAGTGATGATAAGAATGCTTTGAGTTATGTAGTCATTAAAGATGATGCGGGTCTAACAGATTCGGAGTTTGGTATCAACGATACAACTAAACTAAAGAAACTATTGAATGTTCTATCAGAAGACGTTAATATTTCGTTTAATAAACGTGACGATAAGATCGTTTCACTTTCACTAAATAGTGAAACAACCGAGGTTCAGTATGTTACGGCAGATTTAAATGTAATTCCAAAGGTACCTGATCTAAAGAAGTTGCCTCCATTTAATCTAGAAATTCCGTTGACCAAGGAGTTTGTAACTACATTTGTAAAAGCTAAGAGTGCTTTGAGTGATGTTGATACTCTGACCTTCTCAAAAGATAAGAAAGATAAGATCAAACTTACAATTGGTTATAGCAATGTTAATAGTAATCGAATTAATATTGATGTCAAACCATCTGAGGGTAAGAATGAGTTGAGTAAGACTATTCACTTTAGTGCAAAGTATCTAAAGGAGATTCTTACTAGTAATAGTGATTGTGAAAATGCTGTACTTAAGATCAGCGACCATGGTATAATGCATGTAGAGTTCAATAATGAACTGTTCAATAGCAATTATTACCTAATCGAAATCAAAAGCGTAGACTAATTATGAGTTTCTTTGTTGAAGAAAAGTCAGTAAATACAGAACAACACAGTCTTTGGGCTGAGAAGTATCGTCCCAATACTGTTGAGAATTATATTTGTAATGATCAGTTGAGAGGTATCTTAAAGGATTTCATTTCTAAGAAGGATATTCCACATTTGTTGTTACACGGAAATGCTGGTACTGGTAAGACTACTCTTGCCAAGATTCTAACAAAAAACATTCAATGTGACGTAATGTACGTAAACGCATCGGATAATACTGGTGTAGACTTCGTTCGTGATAAGATTCGACCATTTGCATCAGCGATGGGATTTTGTGATCTCAAGATTGTTATCTTGGATGAATCTGATTATATGTCGGCTGCTTCACAAGCATCACTTCGCAATCTGATGGAAACATACAGTAAGACTACACGGTTTATTCTTACTTGTAACTATGTGGAAAAGATTATTTCTCCACTTATTAGTCGATGTCAGGTATTTCAGATTGAACCCCCAGCCAAGAAGGATGTAGCTATTTATGCTAAGAATATCTTGGATAGTGAATCTATTAAATATGAATTGTCCGATTTGAAGACGGTTCTAGATAGTTTTTATCCAGATATTCGTAAGATTGTTAATTTCCTTCAGCAAAGTTCTACAAATGGAACTTTGAAGTTGGTTAAGACACAGAGTGCGAGTTTCGATCTTAAGAATAAATTGATCGACTTGTTGAAGACTTCCAAGACAAATGGCAAGGCATTTAACGAAATTCGTCAATTGATTGCAGATGCCGGTACAAAGTCATTTGAAGAATTGTATAGTGAATTGTACAATAAATGTGGAGAGTTTGCTCCTGATAAAGAAATCGCTGTAATTATTGAAGTTGCTGAATATATGTATCAGAGTAATATGGTTGTAGACAAGGAAATCACGTTTATGGCTTGTATTGCTAAATTGATTAAAACGATCAATAAATGATACAGAAGAGTATATCTAGAATAGTTAGTAACAATCCAGTTGTTTTACCAACTGTTGAATTAAATAATAAAGGACATATTAAATATGTCGGACAAAGCGGCACTAGCGGTTATGCTAGTGCCGCTAAGGGCTATTTGGCCCAGTATGTTTTAGACAAAAAAAATGTAAGTTGGATTCCTTTATTATTTGATAATAGCAAGAATGATAAGAATTATTATGTAGATGCTTTGGCGGAAACTACCGTGGATGTAACTTATAATAGTTATGATACATTAATTATTCATAGCACTCCTGATATTTGGCGGAATTTATTAAACAATCACGGAAAGAATGTAGATAATGTAATTGGATATTGTACGTGGGAAACTAATAAATTACCAAAAGAGTGGGTAGAATATATTAATTTGTTACCAGAAGTATGGGTACCTTCTACATTTAATAAAGAATGTTTTATTAATTCTGGAATTATTTCAAACATTAAAGTGATACCACACGTATGGCATCCTCAACAATTGATTAATAAAAATGAAATAACGATATACGATCATTTTAGAAATGTAGTGCCAAAAAATAAATATACATTTTATAGTATAGGAGAATTTCATTTTAAAAAAGGTATCGAAGATTTGGTTAAACTATTTGATAGATTTAATGATGATTATCCGGATACGCAATTAATACTTAAAGTTCATTATAAAGATTATAGTGTTAAAAATAAATTTTATTGTATCGATACAATTTCTAAACTAACAAATAAGTTAGGTACTTCAATTTATGTTATAACAGATAATATATCTAATAGAGACATATTATCATTACATAGTTTTGGAGACTGTTATGTTAGTCTAACTAAAGGCGAGGGATTTGGTTTAACTATATTTGACGCTTTTAATCATGGTAAACCAGTAATAACTACAGGTTATGGTGGCCACATGGATTATCTTACATCACAACACATCGGATTAGTTGATTATAAATTAGGTAAAGTTGATAATATCAACGATGAACAAGACTGGGCCCATCCTGATTTAAATCATACATACGAACTAATGAAAAATATGATATGAAAATTGCTTGGTTACAAAATAATGAGACTATGTTATATAGGTTTCAACATTTCATTAACACTATAAAAGAAAAACACACTGTATTGCCCATATCAAACATAAGTTTACTCAACGAAGAAAATTTTGATTTAGTTTTGATTGACTACTTTGTACACTCTCTAAGCGATCCACATGGTGGAATGTGTAAAAGAATCAATTCATTCAAAACCGATTTATTGAAGTTTAAAGGCAAAATAGTATTTTATAGTTTAGATGATGGTCAAGCTATCTATCATAATTTATTAGATTGGGAAATAGTAAATAGAGTAGACGCTTGGGTGGTGTATATGATTAATATGGAATTCCTTAATTTGGAACCTAAGCATGTCGAAGTATTAAAGGATAAGTTTGTATTAATTCCTAGATATACTATTCCATATGTTAAAAGTGATAATGTTGTTTATGAAAACAAACAAAACAAAATTGTTTTCATAGGAAATACTACTGGAAATTATTGGTTTGATGGAAAAAATTGGAGAGTTGAGTGCTTAAAAAGAATATGGGATAATTCATTTTTGAGAGAACATTTTGATGGATGGTTGGTTAATGATCACATTATAGACGTTCCATATCAAGATGAAGAATATAATAAGACTTTTAAGTTTGTACGAAAAGACAAGTATTTATCTGAAAATCATTGGTTAGAAAAGTTAAGATATAATACACTGAGCTTATGTATAGCTGGCCATACACGATATACTTATAGACATCCACAGAGTATGGCATTTAAATCTACTATGTTGGCTAATTTTGATTTAGAAAAGGATCCGTATGTTTGGTTATTTAGTGATAAATTTAAAGATATTTCTTATATAGTTAAAGATGATTTAAGTAATTTTGTTGATATCTGTGAAGAATCTTTGATTAACAAAGAAAAGACAAAAACCTACGCGAATGTTGCTTATGATGTGTATAAAAGTTATTTTGAGGTAACACCAAAAAATACATATAAAGCATATGTTTGGAAGATCGTTGTTGATCAGTTTGAAAAATTAGGTATAGAATTATGAAAAATGTATTGATTGGAATACCCGTAAAAAATTGTGGTGCATGGTTAGAAAATACAGTACATGAATTAATTAATATAAATTATGATAAACAAAATTTATCCATAGTTTTTATTGAAAATGATAGTGATGACTATTCTTATACAGTAGTAGAATACTGTGTTAATAAGATATTATCAAAATATAATTATAGGTCAGTAAAATATGAAAAAAAAGATGTTGGTTTTAAGTTGCCACATGAATCAAGACATGACTTTAGACATACAGAAGGCAGAATGAATTGTTTAAAAATTGTCCGTAATTACATAGTTGATAACTATTTGTTAGATAATGATTTTCTGTGGTGGGTAGATGCTGATTATCAATATATTCCTCCTGGATTTTTGATTGAAGCTGTTAATTTTGATAAAGATATTATTATGCCCCGTGTAGAAGTTAATGGTATAAATTATGATGGCATGACTCATGCTGTTATTGATGGAGTTGGTGTACCGATTGACCAAGTTGCAAAACGATTTGATGATGTTTTTTATCCGATGAATTTGGTTGAATGTGCCTCTTTAATATCAAGAAGAGTTTTTGATACTAAATTAAGATATAATAGTGGAATTGTTACAACTGACGATGGTAATAAATATTATTTCCAAGAAGGTACACATTTTTCTTTTAAAGCTAAAAAACTTGGTTTTAAATTATATGGATCGTTAAAACATGTTATTGTTCATCAACCTGTAACCGGTACCATACCATATAATGAAAATTAATTTAAAAGAAACTAAAACGTTAGTGTTAACGATTCCGTCAAATGAAGATAGATACAATCGTCTTGAAAGCCTTTTAGGAAACAAATTAAACTTAGAAAAACATTATGGAGTAACTTTACCTAGACCAATCGGATGTGATATTTCTTTAATTAAGTTGTGGAACCAAGTTAAACCACCCGTTCTAATTTTAGAAGATGATTGTTGTCCTACCGATTTTTTTAAAACCGATCTTGATGTACCAGCTGATGCCGATGCTGTGCATATAGGTACATCAGGATGGGGAGTTACCGATAATAAAACCGATTGGAATAATTTTGATCTTACTAAATATAACGATGATTACTATAGAGTGTTTGGTATGACCAGTTTTCATGCAACGTTGTTTTTAACCGAACGATATTTAAAGTCTTTAATTTCAATTGGTGAAAAGTATCCTGTACTGTGTGATGTTGGCGGCGTTGGTATAGACTTTTATACATGTCAGGAACAATACAAATATAATGTTTACGGAGTCGCTAAACCACTGGTTTATCAAAATGATATTTGTACGGAAGGTATGACTCTATATCCCTTGGAGGAATTTTATAGAACCAAAAATAAATGATAAAAATAGACAATACATATTTAGGTTTTAGTGAGAATCTAAAAAATATAAACGATATATATTCAAGTTTTAAGGGAGAACTTTTCTTTAAAGATATACTTGAACACGTATCCGTACAATTTGGCTTAGAATATAAACAACTTATTGAAACTGAATTTAAAAGATGTATTGAAGAATTTGCTGATTTAATAAAAATCAATGATAGTATTGGCAATCCGAGTAAATTTACAATGGATAATTTATGTATATCCCCTTCTAATTTGAGATATATTTATCACTCGTTATTAATAGAATCAAAAATAAAACGGTGGTTTAATAAAAAAGAAATCAAAATAGTTGAAATAGGAGGTGGATATGGTGGCTTATGTTATTACATAAAAAACATAATAAAAGACTATCATATAAACTATACAATAGTTGATTTGCCAAATATTATAAATTTGCAAAGTAAATTTTTAAATGATGTACAAGTTGATTCTAAATTAATATCTTGTTTTGATACAACAAATATAAATGAAACATTTGATTTAGTAATTTCAAATTATTGTTTGTCAGAAATTAGCATGGAAAATAGATTGTATTACTTAAATAATCTAGTGAATAAATGTGAAAAAGAGTTTTATGTATGGAATTCTCGTTCGTTTGAAGAGTTAAATTTAAACAAGTATCATATCGAAGACGAACGTCCTCAAACAAATTACGAACAATACAACAAGTATATATTTAGTATATGATAACTTCTAATCTTAAAGGCGGAATGGGTAATCAGTTATTTCAAATAGCAGCTGCGTGTGGATTAGCATTTGATAATAATGATACATTTGGATTTAACTTTGATAACTGTTATACTCCTTTGCAAGGATTTAAATCGTCGAAGTATAAAAATAGTATATATAAAAATATACCTACTATCGATAATTTGCCAAATAACATTTATAATGAGCCGAGTTTTGAGTATAAAAAAATACCTTATTGTGGAGATGTGATGTTAGATGGATATTTTCAAAGTGAAAAATATTTTGGTGATTATAAAGAAAAAGTTGTAAATTTATTTGATTTAACTTATAGATCAAGTGAAATAGATGAGTTTATTAATAAACTACCAAGACCAATAACATCCATTCATATTAGAAGAGGCGATTATTTACCGCTTACAGATATATTTGTAATTCTTGACAAAGAATATTATCTATCTGCAATGAGTGTTTTAGAAAAAAGTACCAGTTTTTTAATTTTTTCAGATGATATTGATTGGGCAAAACAAAATTTTGACGGTAGAAATATATATTTTTCTGAATCTCATGATGAATTGTTCGATTTTATATCGATGAGTAAGTGTGACAATAATATAATTGCTAATAGTTCTTTTAGTTGGTGGGCATCTTATTTAAATAAAAACAAAAATAAAACTGTAATAGGGCCTAAAAAGTGGTTTAATCCCTCTTCAAATTTAAACTTTAAAGATATTTTACCTGAAGAATGGATTAAATGTTAATTTTTAACAAACACAATTTGGTATAAACCGTACATTTTACTTATAAAGAATTTTTTTTGTATATTTATATGTATTATGTCTAAACTACAAGAATTGGGAGATCTCGGCGACAGAATGATGCAAGGATTGCCTTATAATCAAGGTGGAGCTGTTTCCGGTGCTTCTGATGTTTCAACCTTTACTAGTCCGGATGTGAGTCAAGATCCAAGTAACTTTGGCACATTAACCGATAAAAGTAAGATTACTGCTACCGATCAAGAATCTATGCAGGTAATTGCTCCGTTTGGACCTTATACAGGCCAGAATCCTAAAGATTATGCGGGTGACGTACAACAAATAAAATATAAAGTCACTCCTGATGAAGTACTTGCTGGTATTGACTACGAAATGAAAAAACTAGTACTAAAGGATAAACAAGTGGCCAAACAAAACGTTGTAAATAATCTTAAAAAAGACCCTCAATATTACAGCAAACTACATATGTTGGATATTCAAGATGGTGATGAAATAACAAAACCAGAAGATTATCGTACTCCGCAAGAAAAAGCTATTGCTGAAATAATGAGAGATTTACATGAAAAGAAGAAACAACGTAGAAATTGGAGTTGATTATGAGAAATTTTGCTAAAGACGGACCACCAAAGTATCGTAAGCCAGAACCATTACATAAAGGATGGCATTATATTGGCGACGGTACATTTCACGACCCAAGTCTAGGTAGCGAACCTATGAGAGGTCGTAGATGGATGATTGATCCAGGCGCTGGTAGTGGCAAAAGTTTTGACAAATTTCAACAAGGTTTAAAAAATGATTAATAATTTAACAAAATTGCCTGGTGGTGTAGGTGATACAACCGGTACTGATAAAGTAGATCCTGCTCAACTTAGTATAGGTGTACAAATAGAAATGGAGCACACAAACGATCCTGCGATTGCGAAGGATATAGCTATGGATCATTTGACAGAAGATCCTAAATATTATACTAAATTAGTAGATGCTGGTTTAGCCAAAGAATTTCAACCAGAAACCAATTCAGGATTTGGTGATCCAACCACAGGTATCAACGATCCTTCAAGGACAGGCAATGATGGTTTAAAGAAAGGAAATATGCACGGAAAAATGGGAGAAACTCCAAATGGACAAGTAACAGGTAGAAGAAGTGAACCTATAATTAATAAAACCATTGATATAGAACTAGACGAAAAGAAAGGTAAAAAGAAACCAAAACCAACCAATCCAGCACTTTGGGCTAGAGCTAAAGCCGCTGCAAGAGCTAAATTTGATGTTTATCCAAGTGCTTATGCTAACGGATGGGCAGCTAGATGGTATAAGAGTAAGGGCGGTGGGTGGAGAATGAGTGAAGCTTATCCAGCTCAAGCCATGGATAGTCCGTTTCCATCATCAGCTTCTCCAGAAGGTACCGGTACAGGTGGAAGTGGATATGATTTTGTAGGATATGCAGAAAATAAACAAACAACTATGAAAGATAAACTAAAAGAAGCAATTAGAAAGATTATATTGGAAGCCGAAGATGAAGTTGGCGTTGAAGCTGACAAAGAAACGGTAACCATTACACTTGATAAAGATTTAGCCCAAAAGCTACACGATTTATTAATGGCTCAATTACAACCCGAACCAGAACAAATTCAAACACCAGCTGGTCCGGAAGATGTAAATGCCCAAGGAGACGCACAAGATGCTGCTCAAGACGAGGCACCAACTATGTCAGATGATCAACTACCTCCAGATCAACTTGATGAAGTTCTAGGTGTACCTGGTACTCACGTTCCAGGCACTATGAATGAAAAGAAGAAATGGATTCAACAAGCGATTGCCAAAAAAGGTGCTTTACACAAACAATTACATGTAGGTAAAGATAAAAACATTCCACTTGACAAATTGAAATCGGCTGCAAAACAAGGTGGTAAATTAGGACAACGTGCTAGATTAGCACTCACACTACGTAAATTAAAGAAGAAGTAAAATATATGATTGGAGATAATCCCGATACATCAGATTATAAAGCATATCAATCTTATAAGAATTATGCTTTAAAAATGATTTCTAAACTTGAAAAGATCAAGATGTTAGGAAAAGCTAAAACTCCACTCAGTGATATTGTCACAACGAGTTCTGTGAAGTCTATAATCGTGGGATTAGGTGATAGATTTCCAGAACTAACTTCTAAATTAGAAGCATTGTTAAAGTATTCTTTTACATCAAGTGATTTATTAAAAATACATCAATCTGGTAGAGCTGATATGAAAAATTGGAGAGATCCATCTATGGATAATATTATTAATGAAAAAAAGAAAAAGTTAACACATGATTTGTGGATGAACAATATGTCTACTGGTTTTGGAAAAAAAGAACATCCAATTAATAAAGATACTAAACATTTACATCCTCGTAAAGTAAAGTTGGAAAATGCTGAAATGGCACAAAGTGATGTTACCAAGATTATTGATTATAGTGAAAAACTACAATCGATGTTTAGTACTGATGATAACTTGGAAGATTGGGTTAAAGCTAAATTAAATCATGCATGTGATTATGTAGCTACTGTAAGAGATTATTTGAAGTTTTATCGTGATGAAAAGGAAGCTGGTACTCCTGATAATCAGATAGATGAAAAGTGGACAATGAACTACAAGAAGAGTATCAATTGTAGTAACCCCAAGGGTTTTAGTCAAAAGGCACATTGTAAGGCCAGAAGACTAAGACAGATGGGTAAAAAAACTAAAAGTAAACCAGTAAGAGAAATATATGAAGTGGTTGTACGTCATATGTTGAAGGAGTTTAATAGTAGCATGGCAATGGGTGCTTTAAAACAACTCAACAGTGACGCTAAAGAATTAGAGGGAATGTTGCAACCAAACTCTGAGTTGGAGGACTGGGTAAAAGCTAAGTTAAACTTGGCCGGTGAATACTTGGACGATGTGTATCACCACCTTGATCACTTTGGTCCATCAGGTAGAAAGCTGGACGAAGTGAAAATTGCTCATGAACTTGAAGAAGGTTGGAAAGATTGGGTAGCTGCTGGTGCAATTGGATTGGGCGCAATGACCGGTAAAGTTGATGCTTCTAAGGTAAAACCAACCGATCAAGCTGCTATAACTCAATCTGTTCAAAAATCTGTTGGATCTTTCATTGACTATATCAAAAAAGTAGAAAACCAAGGCAAAGTTGGATATAATGCAGAAAAGAAACTGTGGTTTCCACATAAGAGTTTTGAAGGCGGTAGTGATACCATTGGATATGGTCATAAGATACAACCAGGTGAAAACTTTAGTAAGGGTATTACAGATGCTCAAGCTGAATCTTTGTTGAAAACGGATTTAGCTAAAGCAAAACAACAAGTTTATAAAGAGCTTGGTAATGTTAAATTGACACCTCAACAAGAAGAAATGTTTATTGACTTTGTGTTCAATATGGGTACACTAAAGAAGTTTCCTAAATTTACTCAAGCAGCATTAAAGAATGATCTTGAAGGTATGAAAGCTCAATATAAGAGATATGCAGGTGGTAAAGAATTGAAAGGTAGAAACTCTGAATTCTTGAAGAGATTCTTAGCAGAGTATTTTGGGTTTAATTATTACTTCTGATTATGGAAGAGTGGCCTACAGTAGGTATGGGTAACTTACAAGCTATGATGGTAATACGTCAACAGAATGCGCCTGTGCCTGCTAGTAATGGTTTTGATCCATATCAAGCTATGTTGAGACGTAAACAGTCAAATATACAAGATGAAACAGGATATATTAATACTCCGGTTCAAGAATACGATCCTAAAGATATTCAAGAATTAGAAGAGTTTTGTACCAAGTATGGTATTGTTGGATTTAACTTCGGTACGATGAATCCGAAATCAGCGTTAAGAATGCTTAAGGGTCGAATGGGAGTTAGAGAAGAAAAGGTCACTCCCAAGACTATGTTGTTTGGATAACAAAAAACCCTCTTACGAGGGTTTTGTTTTTTTATTGTTCTAAGCTAAACTTTGGTTGTTTCAGTTCGGGTGGTAGTAGTTCATCCAATGGAGCCATACAGTTTACACAATATGGTATTGTGATAGGTACTAAAGCGTCTTTATCAGTACCAGCAAGTATTTTACTTACTTTTCTAAATAGAACTCCGTTTTGAAACACTTCGCCTTTACAATCGGTACATTGTACTGGTTTGGTATCTTTTAAACCAAAGTTAAGAGTTGGTGTTTGATTCATTCCGTCAATTTTATTGTTAAACATAACTTATATTCCTTTTCTTTTTTTGTAATCTTCTAATGCTGCACTGAGTGCTTCGTGTGCTAGTACACTGCAATGAATTTTTACAGGCGGTAAACCACCCAATGCTTCTACAATATTATCATTGCTAAAGTTTTTTTCAAGTTCATCTATTGTTCTACCTTTTATTAATTCGGTAGCCATTGATGAAGCTGCGATAGCACTACCACAACCAAATGTCTTGAATCGTGCATCAACAACCTTTCTGGTTGTATCGTCGATCTTAAGACTAATCTTCATTATATCACCACATGCTGCCGCTCCTACTTCACCAACGGCGTCGGGTTCTTTTATGTCACCCATATTACGGGGGTTAATAAAATGATCCATTACTGTTTCGTTATATAATGTATAAGATTCACTCATATACTTTATAATTATAGTCCAACTTGAGTTAAATCGTTTTTAACCATCTTATCTATAAGTTGTTCAAAAGATGTTTTTGGTGACCATTTTAATTCGTTTCTAGCTTTTGTACTATCACCCAATAACAATTCTACTTCGGCTGGTCTATAGAACTTTGGATTGATTTTAACCAATACAGATGCTACGGGATCATACTTCAAAGCATCTTGTGTAGTAATACTAAATTCTGACGATTCGGCTTCGCCGTGCCATCCACCTTCGATACCAGCTGCTTTAAATGCGTAATATACAAAGTCGGCAATGGTATGTGTTTCATTGCTTGATAACACATATTCATTTGGGGTTTCTTGATTCAACATCTTCCATATACCGTCAACGAAGTCTTCGGCATCACTCCAATCTCTTCTTGCTTTTACGTTACCAAGTTCAATAGGTTCAAATGATTTACCTTCTAATATAGCTTTTTTGATTCTAGCTACACCTTTGGTAATTTTACGAGTAACAAACTCTTCACCTCTTCTAGTACCTTCATGATTGAATAATAAACCCTGTACTGCATATAGATTATAACTTTCTCTGTATACTTTTACTAATTGTCTAGCCGCTGATTTACTAGCTCCATATGGACTACGCGGTTTGGATGGATGATTTTCATCTTGTGGAGTGTAGGCTACATTACCATATTCTTCACTACTACCAGCATTGTAGAATCTACAAGTTGGTTTGTGTTGACGAATTGCTTCAAGTATATGAATTACACCTGTGGTATTACATTCCCACGTTTGTGCTGGAAAGTCCCAACTGCTACCTACGAATGTTTGTGCGGCTAAATTAATGAAATATTCTGGTTTTAACTTTTCTACTATTTTACTGATACTGTGAGCATCACTCAAATCAAAGTTTACCAATTTGAATCTTGTGTTAGTTTCAAGATGTTTTATATTTTCGTGATTCTTGATACTCAATCTTCTAGCACCGCCCACAATAAAATAATCGGTATTTGCTAATAGGTAATCAACCATGTGACTGCCATCTTGTCCAGTAACACCAGTAACAAATATAACCTTTTTACCTTCAATAAAGGGTATAACATCATTAATATTTAATATTTCCATAAGTTTCATTAAAATCCAGGCTCATCACCGTCTTCATCTAAATAGTCATCGTCCGAGTCTTGATTAATATTATATTTTTGTTTGAATTTTTCCATGTCTTCATTTGTTATTTTTAACAAGTGAAATACTGCTTGAATAAAAAATATTATATGTTCTTTTGAAAAGTTATTTGTTCTAGCAAAGTCAACTACTTTATTAGCAAGAGATAATATTTTTCTTTGTATTTTTGGATTGATTACTATTTTTTCTCCACGATAATCTTGTGTAACCATACCTGGTATATCGTTTTCATCAAGATATTTTTCTGTACGTTTTTTTACTTCTTTACTTATTTGTTTTTCAATCTTTTTAGGATCAGCGCTATTTTTTTCTAGTCGTTTCCTTATAGCATTTATTTGTGACGGCTTGATTCTTCTAGCAATGTTAAATGAAACTAATATACCATGTTTTGATAATAGGTGTTGATAGTTGCTCATGTTAGAATCTTTGTTTTAGTATTTTTTTACTATCTTGTAATGTGTCTGGATCAAATATTTTTGGTCCTTTACTTATATATCCTTTACCACTTGTAAATGTACAGTTATAACAAAGAAGTCTCATATTTTCTAATTTATGATTTTTGTTATTACCGTCTTCAAAGTTCAACAATAATGGCAATTTGCCATCGGTAATTCTTCTTTCGTGAAATCCACATTGTTCGCACTCTGCTTTTTTTATACCAGAACGTATCAATTTATCTTTTAATCTGTGTATTGGAAAATCTGGATGTTTGCCATCCAGAATGTCGTTGATAGGATATTTTCCTACGTGTGGATTACTTAAACTTCGTGGTGCTTTTGTACCTTTAACAATTGGCCATCCTTTTGTTACGTGTATACCATATTTTCTAGCGTGTGTTTTGAACGTCAAATAACAAACACCCAAAAGTTTTGCTGCCATTTTAGCGGATGGTGCTCTATCAATAGCTTCTTGAATTTCAGACTGGGTAATAGGTTTACTATATCTACCAAGATTTGGTCGTTTAGGATATATCTGATCAGCAAATTGCTTTTCTAAATGTGGAATTGTTACACCTTTAGAACGTAATTCTTTAAACTCATCAAGTTCTTTTTTAACGTCTTGACCAAGTTCACTTAAAGATATTAATTGTTCTACTTTAGCTTTTAGAGCATCAAGTTCTTCTAACTTTTTTGCAATTTGTTGTTGATCAAATATATTGTCCATTAGAATTTAGATGAAGATAGTGGTTCGGTTGCTAAATCCACTTCGGTTGTGTCAAAAAATATTCTGCGTAGAGTTTCTGCTCTGCTTGGAAAACCTGCATTTAGTAATACTTTGTATGTATTAACGATTTTTTCTCTACTGTTTTTACGTTTTAAACTTTTAACAAACATAATTGGGTTAACAAGAAAATCATCATTCATATGTAAGGACTTTATTTTTTCTTCAATACACCTCGTACACGCTTCAATATGAGGATCGTCAAATATTTCTTCATTGATACTAACAGTCATAGACCAGTTAGCAGATTTTACCAAGTATTTGTTGTTTTGTTTAGACATAATTCATATCTCCATCGTTTAGTAAATCCAAGTTAGCTAACTTTTGATTTACACTGTTACATACTTTTTCTTCGACTGTGCCTGACACAAACACAATCTTTTGTATACTTTTACTCTTAGCACTATCACGCCATACTCTACCGGTTGCCTGTCTCATATTCACAGCTGAATATGATGGACTGATTAACGCCAAACGAGGATACTTACCAGTAACATCGTGTAGACTCAATCCCGCACCACCAGCGGCGAGATTTATTAATATAACCCTTTGTTTATCTGCCTGAAAATCGTCTATGTTTTGTTGACGGTGTTTGGCATATTTAGCTTCACCGTTAACAACACACTTAGTATTCAATCTTTGACTAAGTGCTTCAATAGTCTCTGAGAAGTTTAGAAACACAGCAACACTCATATTGTTTTCTAGAGCCTCTTCTACCATTTCAACGAAGAGTGGAACTTTGATCATTTCTACTCTTTGTCTAGCTCTTAGTATTGCTGTAAGTTCACTGCTTCTTTTATCTTTCTTTAGTAGTTTTTCGATCTTTAACAATTCAAGTTGCATTTCTTCGTATGCTGAATTGATCTTGTCTTGATCTTCTTTTTCCATTTCATAACATTCTGCGATAATTTGACTTTCTGGAAAGTTAGGAATGGTATCACGATTGAGACGAACGCCTCTGTTAACAAATATGTCATTACTTAGTTTCTTTAAAGCATCTATATTACCGCGAAATTCTAGTCCAAATCTACCCCTAGTAACACCATGTGCATATGCCCATTCGTAATATTGTTTATTGTTCTTGAACAACTGAATACATTGTCCTACTGTACGTAGTTCAAGCGGATTGGTAGCCATAGTAGCACTACAAAACAACATCTTATAACCTTGTTTGAGTGCTGCCATACACATTTCACTATTCTTGGTTTTGGCATTCTTTAACTTTTGTGCCTCATCCCATACAATGATAGTGTTTTTTGGTATTTTCCAGACGAATTCTTTACGGTGGGTATCTCTACGTTTTACATATGATGCAAATATGTTATCTGTTTTGCCTGTACGTAAGGCTTCATAGTTGGTAATACCCACACACTTACCCCACATTTTAAAATGATTCTTAACGACACGTTTCCAACTTTCTTTTACTGCTTTTGGACATACTATCATAATGTCCATATTGAGTTCTCTAGCTACAGCTGTGGCTGTATAGGTTTTGCCTATGCCAACGTCACTTCCGTCTACGGCAGCTCCCCACTTTTTGATAGACGATACTATTTTACTGACAGCATTAACTTGCCATGGACGTAATCCATCTGGATTTTTAACTTCATAATCTGGAAGTGATTCGTCTATTTTTTGTTTGGGTTTTTTTGGATCTCTGAATAGTGTTGGATTATCTTTGGTTTCTGTGAGAACCCAGTCATTTTCTCTTTTGACTACACCATATCCTTTGCTTTTTAAAGCAAGTTTGTTTACTTTCCAGTAAGCGAAGAATTGGTTTAGATAAACGGGACTAATTATCCATTCACGTTGAAATGTTATATCTCCGTTTTTTTCGATTTGAACTGGATCTGACCACTTGATATCCAAGTTAATCATATATCAATCACCCATTTCTTTACGATATTTCAAATTTCTAGCCAACTCATGAATGTTGGTACGTACCATTCTGCCATCTTTCTTTAAAGCACCAACTTCAAAATATTCACCCATCATGGTTGTAAAGTTTACACCCTGTGGATCATCATACCCGTGACCGAGACTTTCCATCTCAAACATCATTTCCTTACGGGTTTTTTTAAGTTGTTTACGACAAAGATTTTCTAAATAACTAACCACTTCATTTGGGTCAGTAAATGTGAGAACTTTGTTTATTGTTGTATCTTTAATATAGTAACTCATATCTTTATACTTTACTATATAACTAGTTTACAATCAACAACATTTAATATTATAATCTTAATTGTCCGATACGGTCGCCGGTGAATACATGTCTTTTTCAGTTTGACTTCGTATCGTTTCAAAGTATGAAATTAAACGATTCACTAAATTCTCAGCGATTTCGTCTAACCAGTCGTCAGGTTTAAATTCGGTGGTGCTTATTCCCAAGTGAATTGGTTTCAATTCTCCTTTTTGAAATTCTTGTTTTAGAAACTGAATTAGGTCTTTTTTCAATTCGTCTTTATGGTTTATAACAAATATTTCACTTAGTTCTTCTTTATAACTTACTCTGACCGGAGATTGTCCTTTACTACCACTACCTTTTTCTCCTCTACCAGCAGCACGTTGAGCCGATTTCTTTCGTTTAACCCAATTAGCTATAGCTTTTTTGCCACCTTTAGCTCTTAATCTTGCTGCGTATTTTTTACCTAAACAAGCGCTGTAACTACTGCCTTGTTTAGCGTCACCACATTTACCGGCCTTTTTACCGGTACTGTCATAACGATCCCATCCCCCACCACTTGAACTACCTACTGGTCCTTTACCAAACCAAGCACGTAGTCCGCCGCGGTATGCTTCTAATAGAAATTTATTGTATTGGTCCACATACAATAAATATAAATAAAAAAAAGATATAATCCGAAGATTATATCTTTCGTGGTTTAAACACCCATTAAAAAGTGTTCCCAATCTTTATGTTTAGCTTCACGTATTAGTGCTGATATTGGTACAGCATTTGGAACTGTAGGTTGTTTAATCAACTTCAGACCAGCTTCATTGTTCATACGATTGCCTTTCTTAGAGTTGACCTCTCTTGAACACAATACTAGATTGGTCCAAGTATCTTCTCCACCTTTACTACGAGGCACAATATGATCAACAGTTGCGCTATTACGATCAACTTTCTTACCAGTGTACTGACAGATACCAGCATCACGGGTGTATATTGCATCCTTGCTAGGTTTTCCCCGAAATGTCTTTACAGGCATTTTGTTAAAGTTTGTAGCGATGATTACAGTTGGTACACGAACCGACATATGAGCTGAATGAATTACTAGATCCCATGACCGAATAGGCAGTTTAATCCATTCAGACCAACTTACAGGATTCATGGACTTTGGTTCGGAAAGGTTTGGCTCTCCGTTACTGTCCAATTCATAGTCGATGTCTAGTGCTAGACTGGTTGGTTTGCCATCGACTTCAGATCCACAAAGATCAATAATCGCATCTTTTACGGTCTTAAAGCCAACTGGCTGCCAGTTAGCATTTAGGTTCAAACATATCAATTTATTAGCAATTGTGCTCATAACTATGATATAACTATACACCTCTTTTTATAAAAGTCAACACATTTTCTTCGGGTTCTAAACTCTCGTCAAGTCTATCTTTTACAATTTCGAGTGCACATTTATACCATTCATTTTTGATTTCGGTAGCAAAATACCTAAGTTTTTCGGCTATTTGTTTTTCAGCACGATAACAGTTTGGATGATGAATATAATATTCTATTTTGTAGTTGCGTAATGGAGATGCTGTTTGGTATGTTCGTAATCGTTCTTTTATATCATGAGTTATTCCCACCTTGTAATAGCCTGGGAAATTGCTGTTACTTATAATATAAACATATCCCTCTTTAGATAATTTCGTCTGCAAGTCCATATTTTATAGCATCATCTGCATTTAGATAAATATCTCGTTTTAATAGTGTGTTTAACTCTTCCTCTGTAAATTTAGTGTGTTTTAGATATACATCTTTGATTATTTTCATAACCAAATCCATATTTTGTTTTTCGTCATTAAAGTCTTCGTATGTTCCTTCAAACCAACTACGTACTTGATGAATTAATAATATGGTATTTCTACGTATGTAACGTTTATGGCAACTTACGCTTATCAAGGTAGAAGCACTTGCAACCAATCCCTCTGCATAGGAATAAACTGGTACCTTAGATGATTTAATTCGATCAACGATACTTAATGCACCAAATACTTCACCACCGTCGCTATTGATATGTAACTTGATATGAGGTGTTTCTTTAAGATCAAAAGTTATTTGTGTGATCAACAACTGTCTGGTTAAATCATTTAATGTTTTATTTAACATTAACACTGATTCATTATTAACTTCGTTGTAGAAATACAATTCATTATTATCTATAACAGATACGAACTTTTGTTTTTCGTAGTGGTTGTCCAAATCGTCTTCGGATTTAATCATTAATTTATTTATCATATGTTTTTAGTAGTGTTCGTAACTCTTCGTCATCAACGAAGTTAAAATCATTTTTGTTTTTTGCTAAATCTTTATGTAGTACTTGTACATATCCTTTTCTGTTATAGCCAATATCGTTCATAGATCCTGTTTCTTCACAAATATAGCCAGAGATAAATTCAGTATATTCTACTATAGATCGTATATGTTCATCTCCTCCTTCATAGTAGAATCTTAAAGTGCCAAATTTTTGTTTTATCTGTCTAGCTGTAACTTGTTTTACCGGCTGATAATATTGTGGATTTTTTGTAGCCATTTCATTTTGTTGTGTGATGTACATTTCCAAATATCTACTCAACCATAATAATATTCGAAACCATCCATCGTTACATTCAAATTCAAAGTTTGATTGATACAACGCAGGAAACTTTTTCTTTAAATAACTTTGTAACTCAACTTTCATTTTCAATATATAGTTAACAAGTGTTATATTTTCTTCTTGAAATTTTTTTATATTTACATGTTGTAACAATCGTATTATATTTATAGACGATGGATCTCATTATCAAAAGAAAAGGATTAGTAAATGGCGTACGCTTTGAAATAAAGGATGCCAGTACTATCAAGATTTGGAAACCAGAGGATGTGAGTTTCGTTGACTTCAAGGCTAGATGTGATTGTGTTATAAGATACCTAATTGACGAAGGTGTGTTTGATAAGAAAAACTGTAAAGTAGAAGTTATTACTTGATTTGTGTTATATTTATAACATATATGATAGTAACTAATTTATTGACTCTACACAATCAACTAAAGATTCATCATTGGCAAACAAAAAGTTATGCTGAACACCAAGCTCTTGGTGGTGCTTATGATACCTTAACAGAACAAATCGATGAATTTATCGAAACATTCATGGGAAAATACGGTAGAATTGAAAGTCGTGATGGATTTAAGATTGAACTTAGTAACTATTCGGATGTAAATACCGTTGATTTTGTTGATAAGTATATCACTTATTTGACAGATGAACTACCCAAGGGTCTAGAAAAGACTGATACTGACTTAATGAACATTAGGGATGAAATGTTAGCCGGTCTAAACAAATTAAAGTATCTATTAACACTTTCTTAATACTATGCCATACGAATATCATGCTAAAGTTACTAACGTCGTAGATGGTGATACAATTGTGGTTGACATCGACTTGGGTTTTGATGTTGTGTTATCTAATCAAAATGTAAGATTATTGGGTGTAGATACTCCGGAAAGTCGTACTAGTGATAAAATTGAAAAGGTATTTGGCTTGGCTAGTAAGGATTATGCTAAAGCGTTTATCGAAAATTGTAATAAACATGTAATTATACGTACTCATAAGAGCGATGATAGTGAAAAGTTTGGTAGATTGTTGGCGGAAATTATAGATCCTAATACAAAAGAGGTGCTAAACGAATCTTTGGTTACAGATGGATATGCTGTCAAATATTTGGGAGAGAACAAATTGAACGTTAAAGAACTTCATTTTAAGAACCGTAAACGTTTGATTGATGAGGGTAAAATAAAAATGTCATATAAAGAAGCTGGACTTTAATATGGATAAGTTAAACAAATACACAATTGTAAAATTCATCAAATTTGCTAATGATGAATTAAACTTGAATCAACCTTTCAAGGTTAATCTGGTAACACAACGTGACGATGATTTAAGAACATATGCTTATTACAATCCACAAAATGGAGATGTTAAAGTATATTGTAAGGATAGAGGTTTAGCTGACGTATTACGTAGTATTGCACATGAGTTGATTCATCACCAGCAAAATCAAATGGGTAAGTTAGAAGAACCTACCCAAGATATCGGTGGAGAAATAGAAGATGAAGCTAATAGTGTAGCCGGTCAATTGGTCAAAAAGTTTGGATATACTAATCCAAAATTGGCAATCTACGCAAAAACACTATAAATAACTTTGTACAGTTGTTTTTAGTGACTGCTTGAAATCACTCAATACAAAGTCTGGAAACTGTTGTTTCAACTCCCAATTATTGATTGCATATCTCAGATCGTGACCTTTACGATCTTCTACGTATTTAAACCATTCCCAGTCTATGTTTGATTGGGTTAATTCTTCATATACCTCTTTAAGCAGGTGTATTAGTTCATAGTTTGATGTTTCATTGTCTCCCCCGATCAAATACTGATTTCCAATTACACCGTATTGTATAACACGTATAATTGCGTTAACATGGTCTTTAACATAGATCCAATCTCTAACATTTGATCCATTACCATAAATTGGTATAGCTTCTTTGTTTTTTAACTTATTAATTGCAAGTGGTATCAATTTTTCTGGAAATTGTCTTGGTCCAAAATTATTGCTACAATTGGTAATAATTGCTGGAAACTTGTAAGTCTTGATATAACTTCTTACCAACAAGTCACTTGCTGCTTTACTGGCTGCATATGGACTGTTGGGTCTGTACGGACTGTCTATATCAAATGGACCTTCTTTGTTGTTTAGACTACCAAAAACTTCGTCGGTTGATATATGAATAAACTTCTTGATCTTTGATGATTTAAAGTTTTCTAGTAGATTAAAGGTGCCAATTATGTTTGTATCTACGAACTTTTTGGGGCCAGAAATAGAATTATCTACATGAGATTCCGCAGCAAAATGCACAACGTAGTCTAGGTTCAATGACTCTAGAAAACCTTTTTGACTTGGAAAATATGCAGCTGCAATGTCCATAGTCAACTTTTGGTACCTATTGTCATTTTCAAACGGTAAGGTTTTGTTTGCTGCGTAGGTGTTTGCGTCTAGATTATATAGTTTTGTTACGTCACTTCGTTTTAATACTTCTTCAATAAAGTGACTGCCTATAAATCCACTTCCACCTGTAACTAGTATATTCATAATAGTGTTTTTATTCCTTGATAAATGTCAATGTGTTGTTTGAATCCAAGTTTGTTTAACTTTTCAACGTCAAGATACATATCTTTTACTTGTACAATCTTGTGAAAATCCACTGCATCGATAGCAGTAATTTTGCTGGTACTGTTGGTTTCTTTGATTACGAAATCAATTATTTCTCTAAAGTTTTGTGGTATACCACTGCCAATGTTGATAATTTGATTATAGTCAGCTCTATATAGTACTGTATATATTGCTTTACATACATCATCTACATGCATATAGTCTCTGACAAAATTGCCGTCATAATACAAATTGATCTCGTTATTAGACTTTATTGTGTTGATTAGATATTGTAAAGCATTCTTTTGTTTAGAAACGCCACCATCAGATGGACCGTATACATTACAGAGTCTTAGTATTCTGTACTTGATTTTGAAAGTTTCACAATAACTGATAATCAAGTCTTCAGCACATCGTTTGGTAATGCTGTAAAATCCCTTTGGTTTACAACAACTGTCTTCTTTTGCTGGTAATTCAACATCACCATATACGAACCAACTGCTAACAAAATTAAAAACAATATTCTTGTCTTTACAGTTCTGTAAAACGTTTAGTAACTTTGTTAGATTTGTTTCTACATCTTTATGAATATTATCAAAAACGTGATAGTTGTGTGTAGTACTAATCATGTATAATACATTTTCGTATATGGGAGTATTATCTTCTCTATCATGTACATGAGTACTTTCATTGTACAATCGTTTGAAGTTACTACCTACGAATCCTGTACCACCAAATAAATCAATTTTCATACTTTTCAATGATTTCTTTCATGTAATCTAGGTTGTCTTGGGTTAGTGTTGGTGACGATCCCAAGAAGAATACGTTGCCGAGTACGTTTGTAGCGTTTGGATAATTCTTCCAACTTTCCAAGTGTGTATAAGCTGGATGTAGTAGAATGTTACCAGCAAAGTAATTGCGTGTCTGAATGCCGTTTGTTTCAAGATAAATAACCAACTTGGACTTTTGTTCAAATGATTCACAAATTACAGGTACGCCAAACCAAGATACATCTGCTTTATCATGTTTAGTTGGAAACTTCAATCCTTTAATTCCAGATAGAATATTTTGAATGGTATCTTTGTTCTTCTTTCTAGCTTCATGAATACCGTCTGCTTTCTTCAACTGAGCCAATCCAATACCGCCTTGTAGATCAAGTGGCTTTAGATTGTAGCCAATTTGTGAGAAGAAATACTTGTGATCAATTTCATATGGAAGTTCTTTGATCCACTGACTGAATCTGCAATTGCAACTACCGTTCTTCAACAAATTAGCGGGACCAACACAATAACAATCTCTTCCCCACCAAGCAAATGTTCTAGCAAGTTTTACAATTTCTTCTACGTTTGAACTGACCATGCCACCTTCACCTGTTGTGATGTGATGTGCTGGATAAAAACTACAGCTAGTTGCTATAGCATATTCGTCTAAATGTTTACCATTCCACTTGCTACCATAACTGTCACAACCATCCATGATAATTTCTAGGTTGTTTGCCTTGGCGATTTCGACCAGCTTATCCATGTCTGGAGGGTTGCCAAGTACAGGTGAAACGAATATAGCTTTGGTGTTTGGTGTAATTTTCTTTACCAATTCATTTAAGTCAAAGTTTAAAGTGTCGTATTCTATATCTACGAACACTGGTTTTAGACCCGCTTGAATAATTGGATTAAGTGTGGTTGGAAATCCTACTACGCTAATAAGAATTTCATCTGTAGATGTCCACTTGAAGTATTGTTTTAGTGCAGCAATCATTACAAGATTTGCTGAACTACCAGAATTAACCATTACCGAATGTTTTTGATTTACAGTTTTGCTGAATTCTCTTTCAAACTGATAAACCTTTTCACCGCTAACAAACCATTTGCCGAATAACAACGAATCAATAGCTTCTGTTAATTCTTCCTCATCCATTAATGGACCAGAGTAATAAACCTTGTTCTTGGCTCCTTTTAGATTGTGGCAGTATTCTGGTACAAATTGAATTTTTTGTACTTCTTGTATAAAATTTTTGATTAGTTCTTTTTTATTCATACTTCTGTAAATAAGCTTTATATTCTGAATTTGGTAATTTGTCAATAACTTTCTTAAGTTGTGCTTTATTAATAAATCCTTTGTTGTAACATTCTTCTTCTATACAACCAATTCGTATACCTTGTCTTTCTTGAATTGTTTTTACATAAGCAGCGCTTTGGAACAGTGAGTCTGGTAGACCAGCGTCTAACCAAGCAGTACCCCTAGGAAATTTAATAACATCAATACCACCGTCGTTTAGGTACGCGTTCATGACATCCACAATCTCCAGTTCGCCACGTTTGGATGGTTTTAATGATTTGCTAAACTTAACAACTCTATTATCGAAGAAATATAAGCCGGGAATGGCAAATTTACTTTTTGGAGCTTTAGGTTTTTCTTCTATACTAATAACTTTGTTGTTATCATCAAACTCTACTACTGCATAGTCTTGTGGATTGTTTACTTCGTAAGCAAAAACCAAAGCGCCATTAAGATTTGTTTTAACTCGGTTTAATCCGTGAAATATATTGTCACCAAGTATAAGTGATACGTTATCGTTACCGATAAAATCTTCAGCTATTATAAATGATTCAGCTATACCGTTTGGTTTATATTGTATTTTGTAAGTTATTTCTAGCCCAAGATGATTTCCGTTGCCAAATAACTTTTCATACATTGGTAGATATTCTGGAGTAGAAATGATACAAAACTCACGTATACCACACGATATCATTGTGCTTAACGGATAATAAATCATTGGCTTATCATAAACAGGCAATAATTGCTTATTTACTGTTGCGGTAAGCGGATATAGTCTGCTTCCAGTGCCTCCTGATAGAATAATACCTTTCATTTAAAATACATATTTTTTATTTCAGGTAGCAATTTTTTATATCTTGACTTTTAGAAATATAGAAAGTACAATGCTTTTATAGTAAGCGCTTAGTTGCTTGATGTGCTTAATAAAATCTAATAATTAAAATATAATATTTGCTTAATATAAGCTAAAAATAATTAATAATATGGGAATGTTCGATGACATAGTGTGTAAGTATCCTCTTCCGTTACCAGAAGATAACAAAGGATTTAAGTCAGTTGGGTTTCAAACCAAAGACTTAGACAATGCTTTGGATCTTTATGAAATCCGTGAAGATGGTACATTATGGTTATTTGAGTGTGAACGCGAGTATATAGGAGGTGATCCTAACGGCGTAACGTTCAGTGAACGATTTGGAGAAGTAAAACAAATTAACAAACGGTGGACTCATGTAAAGTTGACCAAAACAATCAATATGTACACTTATCAACACGGTGAAGGTGATTACGATTATTGGGTTGAATTTACAATTGAATTTGTTGGTGGTGTTATTAATAAAATCGAACTCAAAAAGTTTGAAGCTAATGACAATAAAGAAAGAAAAGAAAATCTAAGACTTCATATTGAAGAACTTAAGCGAAGAAAAGAGTTTGAATCAACTGTATTTTATAAATTAATTGGTAAACCATTCAATAAAACTATTTGGTTTATTGTATGCACATTAAATAGTATTGGAACAGTACTGACTGATTTTAGTTGGAAATTATATAGGAAAATAAAGATATGAAGGAAGATTCTGTATTTTTAATGTGTGACTGTCATTCCCACGCTCTTTATGTTGAAAAATTTAAAGATGAAGAAGAGGTGTGTATTAGCCTGTTTGAACATGGTTATAACGGCAAACGAATGACTTGGCTTGAAAAGCTACGTTGGTGTTATAGAATTATTATACATGGACATCCATGGACAGATAGTGTAGTATTAAATATAGAAAACCAAAAGCGATTAAAGGAGTTTCTAAATGAATGTAAGTGAATTTGAACGCACCAAACCAGTAGTTACAATGCAAAAGATCAATGAGTTAATCAAACTTATTGACGATGAACGTGTAAAGACCGAGATTCTCTATAAGGACAGAGTTCGTAGCTTGGATGATATTAGCGTTCTTCTTAAAGATATGAAGAAAAGTTTCACGAAAGGTGAATAATGAAATTCAAAAATTTCGAGGGTGTACAGTATACGGTCAATTACAACAAGCCACATGCTAGATTAAAAGCATCTGGACTGTGCGATAATCCACATACTAAACATCCGTCGATCATGGTAGATCCAACTCTAAAGACTCGCAGACAACTCAATGTCTTAATTGAAGAGGTATTTCACGCACATCTTTACGATTTACCAGAAAAGAAAGCAAGAAAGTTTGCCGCTAATCTAGGTAAATTAATATACAGCCGATTTCTTAAAAAATGAGCAAGATTATAAATATATTAATTGGCCTAATTGTAGGTGTTATATTCTCAATAGGACTAATATCAGTACTTACTGTATTTTTTGTGGTACTAATTCCATTTATAGTATATGCAAGTATTAAAACAATATTAAAATATTTAACAACAACTAACTAACATGAATAAAATAAGCAAAAACATTATATTAACATACGCAAAGGGTATTCGTACAATTCAGTCTGAACAAATTGATCCATACCTCAAACTAATTGAAGCCGAATTGATCAAGGTATATCCAGAACTAAAAGATCGTGAAGATAATGCTTTGAACTGGGCATACGATGTAATGAATGCCGAATCAAACACCGAAGTCGTAGAAACACTTGAAAGGTTAGACAAAATCATACGTAATGAACGTGCAAGTGACTGGACTTGTAATTATTGTGGAAAAAACACTTTTAATGATGATATTGAATACCTTTTTGGTACAAATCATCTTGGGTGTGTTCTAACAGACGATATTAAGAACAGATCACATAGCGATCCAGATTACAACTTGAATACTGAACTTAGAAAAATTAGTGATCTTGAAAACGAACTAAGACATACAAAACGAGAGCTTCAGAACATGGAATTAAAACTCCATCAACTAAGACAAGATTATCACCACGAACCAACCAATTAAAACAACAAGCGTACCAATCGGTACGCTTTTTTTATTGACCACAACCACATCATCGTGTATACTTTTTATATATGATTAAATGTGGTTGTGGAAATGAAATTCATCCCGAACGTTATGAACTTGGTTACAAGATTTGCTTGCCATGTGGCGATCAATCTGCTAAACGTAGTCAAAAGTATGGATATCTGCACTTTGGACACAAAACTGCGGGTAGCATTGTAATTACTTCAAAGAAAGCATTTGACAACTATTCCAAAGTATCTTATCGTAAAGGTAAGGCAAGTAACATGGCGTATGCTAGTCGATTGAGTACCTCCTTTTAATATTTATATAATATGACAGCATCATTCTATAAAACTGTATATCAACGCAAATTCAACGAGATGCCACGGTGGAAAAAGCTGGCAATCGTGGAAGACAGTGAACGTAATCATTGGAGCGGACTACTCACAGATTTTGTTAAAGCTGTAATTGAAGAAGCCGAAAAGGAATACGCTAACTCTAAGAAGGCTGAAACAGCATCACCTTCTGGATATCCAGCTGAATCAGAAATTAAGTCCAAAAAGACAATTAAGAAAAAGAGTTGACTTTTTATAAAATACATGGTAAAGTAATTTTACTATGAATGTTTTGGATCATCTAAAGAGTAAGACTGTGGACGATATCAAGTCCTATTGTAAGAGTAATTGTATTGACGCAGGCGTTGCTATGATGCACGTTAACGGAGACTTCAATCTGTCTACTCTTGTACGTAACGCAAACTTCTTTGGTTTCAAGGAAGCTCTATATGTTGGTGGTAGCAAGCAATGGGATCGTCGTGGCACAGTTGGTACACACCACTACACCGATTTGAAGCACATCAAGACAGAGGAAGATTTCGTATCTTATGTACGTCTCAATAATTACACTTTAATTGCTATCGAAAACAATATTCCTGAATATGTTGACAAGACTTGTAATCTATTCAGTTGTGACTGTTTTGACAGTTCATGTTATCCAATGTTTATCTTTGGTGAAGAAAAGTGTGGCTTGAGCAAGTATATGCTTGATCAAAGTGATATGATTATCACTATTCCAGCTTATGGTAGTGTACGTTCACTTAACGTAGGTACTACCAGTGGCATTGTAATGAGTTTTTATCGTAATTTCGTAGACAACAACTAAAACATAAAAAATAAAATATGAGTACTAAGTATGTAATGGATGGTAGCAACCGCAACATTGGTTATACCAAGGACACGGGTTCAACTGTGTATGCCCATGATAAAAATGGCAAGAATGTTGGTTATTATAACGCTAGCAGCAACACCACGTTTGACCGTAATGGCAAGCGTTATGGTAGCGGTAATCTGACCGAAGCGTTGGTGTTTGAGGCTTCGAAAGGATTTTGAAAAAGAATGTTGACTTTGTTTAAAACCGTGGTAAGATGAATTTGTAGTAAGTTAATAACAAAACAAAATATAAAACATAAAAGTATGAGCAACAAGACAGGCCGCAAGGCAACACAGGTAAATGAAATCACTGATCGCAATTTTACGATTGTTGATCTAGTCAACATCAACACTAACGTCAAGACTCCGACACTTCGGATGCACATTAAGCGTAGTGTTGCTAATGGCCGCTATACTGTAGCGGGTACGCAGAAGACTGGTAAGCGTGGCAAGCCAAGTATTGTGTATACTTACAATTCAACCACAACCAATTCACAGACTGCTTCTGCTTAAAAGTTGAACAAAATGGGGATTGATAAAAAAAGTTATTAATCCCCTTTTCTTCCACTATTTATTTTTAAAAGTAGTATATGGGAAAGTCATTCAAAGATCGTCGTTCACGCAACGAAGGAAATTGGCGCAACAAATCAAACAAAAAGGTTAACAAGAAGTGGCAACCTAGTGAAGGAAAACCTTCTCGTTACAATTCAAAATATGAAGACGAAGACTACTCAAACAGTTATTAATAACCTCAAAGAAAAAATCGCAGAACGTAAACTACAACTAACAGATCTATACGCACAGTATTATTATAAGGCTGCTATCAAGCAGGCTGTAGATGAAAAGATTGGTGTTGAACCAAATCGTGATCTACTACGTTACGTCGAAGGAAACTAAAAAAATAAAAAATAAAGGTTATATGAAGGATACTACACTTAAGCAGTTGGTACGTGACCGTAATGGTCAGCCCCGTGGAATGGTTGTTGCCACAGTTATTGATGGTACAATTCGATTGGGGTGGAGTCATACAAATACAAAAGCTGGTGATCGATTTGATAAACGCAAGGCATTTACTATTGCTCTTGGTCGTGCTGAAAATGGATGGGGTCCAAATAAAACTGTACCAGTAAGTACCACAAAGGTTCTTAATAAGATGGTAGATCGTGCTGTACGTTACTACAAGAATGTACCAGTAACACTATAATATCTATATACATGGACAAGTACATTACCGATAACTTCACCGGATCAATTGACGATCTATTGAATCATTGTTCTAATCTTGATGCCGATAAAGTAGAAGAACAAGTCAAAGCCGAAGAAAAGCAAGCTTGTATTGAGGTAATCATGAAAGAGCTTGATTGTAACGAGTTTGAAGCCGAAGTGATTTATAATGAAATTAGTTTGGCGGAAACTAAAAAGACAGTTGACAAGATGGTTGAAGATGGTCTATTATATGTTTCAGGTACTAACGAAGATGGTGAACCACTTTTCAGTTTAACTGAACTTGGTAAAGCTCTTCGGGATGAAATGGAAAAAGGTAAGTAAGTTCACAGTGCCCTCATGGTGTAATGGATAGCACAAGGTTCTTCTAAAGCCTTTGTTTAGGTTCGAATCCTAATGGGGGTACCATTTTTTCGGTAATTTATTTGATATATTTAATATTTATAAGTTACCTCAAAACTTTCTAAAAAAAGTTATTGATCTTTGAAAACTTAGTGGTAAGATAAAGAAGTAGTAAGTGATGGTTCTTTTAAGCATGGTGGGAGAAGCACTCCTCTAGAACATCTACGTATGGCGGAACTGCCTCGGCCTTTAACCGAAGGGGGTCACCAACAAAGAACATCGCTGTTGACAAGTTAAGAATGTATGGTAAGATGATTTTGTTGTCGGTTCTTTAAAAAAAATTTTATTGGTCTTGTAGCTCAGTTGGTTAGAGCTGAAGCCTTTTAAGCTTTAGGTCGTGGGTTCGAGTCCCACCGGGACCACCAATTTAACGGTCTGTTCGTCTATCGGCTAGGACACTGGACTTTCACTCCGGTAAGAGGGGTTCGATTCCCCTACAGACTACCATTTGATGTTTGGTTGTATTGCTAAGAAAAACAACATGGTGGAGGGCATAGAAAACTACGCCCCTAGAGTATGGAAGATCTCTTAAAAAACTTCTTGGTTGCGGGGTTAGTACATGGTATACTCTATTTGTTGGGTGGATAGAGTATTCAATAAAATACACCCAACTCGATTTTTTACGGTTCTTTAAAATTCAATAGCTGGCGGCAGGTTAGATCTGGGGATGGCTCATAACCATTCATTAAGTAGGTGCGATTCCTATGCTTCAGCAACCATTTAAAATGGCTGGGGTTTCAGCAAACGACGAATCCTCATAAGGTTTGTCAAGTGGGGGCAGCACCCATACCAGCTACCATTTTAGTTCTTTAATAATTTGCGGGTGAGTGTAAAAATAGCATATCTCGCTCATAACGAGAAGGAAGTCGTGTAATTCGGCTACCCGCTACCATTTAGTGGTTCCGTAGTTTAACGGTAGAACGCAACGCTTATAACGTTGATAAGCTCTAGATTTGAGCACGGTCTCGGTTCGAATCCGGGCGGAACCACCATTTTATTTAATCAACGGATTTTTAATCCCAAAGATTTTCTTCCTTTTCCTTTATTTTTTGCTCTACAAGTATCAAGTTGGGAATCACAATTGGGGCAGATTAATCTGAAATTAGAATATTTGTTATTGTTGGCATAACCATCAATGTGGTCTACCCACAATCTAATAGAATTCCCATTCCAGTTATTTCCGTCTATTCCACATAGTGAACATTTATTTCCAAAATCTTCACATAACATTGAATATATAAATGGTCTAGTTGGAATATTTGGATATGTACCAGATTTAATCTGTTCTTTCATTATAGATGTTTGATATCTTTGTTGGCACTTATTAGTGCAATATACACCACCAGATGAAGAGTGATGAACAAATTGTTGATTACAACATTTACAAATTGAATTGAATGTTTTCATTTGTTTTCTTTCTTTTTATAATATCTTTTTAATGATTGTTCTTTTTTAACTTGTTGATTTTTGAAATAATAACGCATTTGTCTTTCACGACGTGCGTTAAGTTTTTCTTCTTCAGTTTTATATTTTTGTTTTCTTCCCATATAATATAAATATATGAGTGGATTCTAAAAGTAGAAAAAAAGTAGAAAAAAGATTTAAAATCAGTTGACTTTTTAAAAGTTTGCGGTATAGTTATTGTATAAGATTAAATGGCTAGGTAGCCCAAAGGCAGGAGGCATTCGTCTCAAAAACGAAACAGTGTCAGTTCGAATCTGACCCTAGCTACCAATTTTTTTGAAAAAGCAGTTGACATCAGAAGAAGATGTGGTAAGATGAATAAGTAGTAAGTGATGGTTCTTTAAACAAATTTAAATGGGGATGTAGCCCAGCGGAAGAGGCAACAGACTTTAGCGTAAATTGAGTGCTTGAAGAGAAATCTTCAAAGTAGAATTCGTCAAATTCGGGGAAAGCTTAACTGCCAATCCCGAGCCAAGTTCAGAAATGAAAAGGTGTAGAGACTTAACGGCGAACATCTAAAACAGAAATGTTATGATGAAGAGAAAGTCCAGACTACAAATCAGAAATGAGTAACGAAAGTTATAGTAGTACGAAAATCTGTAAAGCGGTGGTTCGAATCCACTCATCCCTACCATTTTTTGATAGTTCTTTAACAATTTAAGATAGTGGCGGAACAACCTTTCGTATAGGGGTAACGCACAATAGTGATGAAGAATCATTATTGGTTGGAGTAACAATATGTGGTGTAAGTCTATGGAGAATTATGAGTTGGACAACTTGTAATTCAAGCGTAACGACATCGTAGCTAAATTATAAATGATATATCGTAGGTCGTTGTGGGAAAAAGAAGGCCCATCAATCATCAACACGCGGAGTAATTAACTGTGTGGATTGTGGACGAATAACATAACATATTGTG
>Ga0315906_10000570_pt1 | contig 58869 bp, 58 predicted proteins | sample LakEriMetagenome_4_FD_203526 | JGI IMG/M metagenome (GOLD analysis project Ga0315906, IMG submission 203526) | Freshwater fungal communities from buoy surface, Lake Erie, Ohio, United States - Buoy 2 MA122 | ecosystem: Environmental > Aquatic > Freshwater > Lake > Lake biofilm | place: USA... | reverse complement strand
CGGAGAAACATCAGGCAATGGTTTCGGGCTACTTGATGCAGCCAGGCTTTGAAGTGGCTGACCTCATGTTTGCGGAGTTTGAGGATCAGTTCCTCAAAAATGACCATGACGCTGTCTTTTGCCAGTTCCGGGTCTTTCAGGTATTTCAGGCATACTCCATAAATCAGGTCCATGTGGCGTTGATAAAGTTCGCCGAGGATGGATAGATCGTTGCTTTCCTTGTAGAGGATCACCAGATCCGCATCGGGAAGCTGGGTGGTTTGTATGTTCTTTAGAAAGGCCACCCTTAAATATACTCAATTGTGGTTTGTGTAATGGGGAAGGGGAGAACATCTCGTTAAAAACGGCAACCATGAAAAAACAAAACGCTTTGCAGATCCGGGTTCAGGAACCTTGTATGCAATCTTGGTCGGACATGAAACAGGAATCAACAGGTCGATATTGTGGCGCCTGTTCCCAGCTTGTGACGGATTTTACGAATTATACAGATGAGCAACTGATGCAGTTCTTTTCAACAGAAAGCACCGATCGGGTTTGTGGACGTTTCCGGGAAAGCCAAGTAAGCAACTCGCGGACCGCATCCCGGCCGGGGTGGATTTGGCTGCGAACCCTAGCCGCCGTCTTGATCCCATTGCTTTTCTCCAGCAGATCGGAAGCGCAGCAGCTGGACTCCATACCCAAGAAGATGGATACAGGAAGCCAGGATACCAGTTTTCAAAAATGGCGCACCGTGATGGGCATGCCCATTCGTGATCGGTTCATACCCATTGATCCGTCTAAGCGAAAGCAGGGGGGACGCGAAATCAAACGAACCGATCGACGCAAGGAGGAGGAATAACCATAGAGAGCCGATCGTTAAGGGTTGAAGGCCGGATGAAATTTTGACAGGGTTTGCCGAAGAAATTCCCGGTCAAGGTGGGTGTAGATTTCCGTGGTGGTGATGCTGGCATGGCCGAGCATTTCCTGTACAGCGCGAAGATCTGCCCCGCCTTCGATGAGGTGCGTAGCGAAGGAGTGACGAAACGTATGTGGAGATACGGTTTTTTGGATCCGAGCAGCTTCTGCGAGCGACTTGATGATGTAGAAGACCATTACTCTTGACAGCTTTTTGCCTCGGTTATTCAAAAAGACGAAGTCTTCGTTTCCTTTTTGGATGTTCACGTGATTACGTACGGTGTCGCGGTAGATCTCCAGGTATTTGACGGCGCTGTTGCCTATCGGAATGAGTCGTTCTTTGTCGCCTTTTCCGATTACGCGAATGAATCCCAAGTCGAGGTACAGCTGGGATAAGCGCAAGCCGATCAATTCACTCACGCGCAGTCCGCAACTGTAGAGCGTCTCCAGCATCGCCTTGTTTCGGGTTCCCTCCGGTTTGCTCAAGTCGATCGATTGGATCAATTTTTCGATCTCCTCAAAACTCAGCACATCGGGAAGCGCCCGTTTTTGCTTGGGCGTTTCCAACAACAGGGTCGGATCGTCTTTTACGATGCCTTCGGTCACACAATATTTAAAAAAAGTACGGATGCCCGACAGCATTCTGGATTGCGAGGCAGGACTCATCCCCAGCTCAGCTACGTGTTTGGAGAATTGCTGCAGGTCTCGAAGATGTATCGTTTCCGGTCCGCCCGAAAGTCCCGCCCCTTGTAAAAATTGAGTCAGGTGCTCCAGGTCTCTGCCATACGCCTCCACGGTATGGTCGGCCAGCGATTTCTCCAGTTGCAGATAGGCCCGGAAGCCTTTTTTATACGGATCCCACATCCACCTTACTTGTCGATCGTCTCCAGATCAATCTCTTTTTCCAGTTCTTTCCATTGTTCCTGGATCTTGATGCGGACCCAAATTTTCTTTGTCGTAACCCGAACGGAATCGATGTGGTCGTGTATGCGGTCGTAGTCGATGGGCACTTGCTCCCGGAAGGTCATCATGGCATTGGTCCCCTTGGTCATGTGCTCCACGTAAATGTTTCCCCGGTCGGTGTAGGCCATCAGTTCCGGATCGATGTTGAATTTAGGGTCGATCGCATTGATGCCGCTGCTTCGGACGGAAATGCTTTCCCGCTTGTCGTAAGGGAGTTTGATCTGATAGCCCCTTCCGGTAGCGCAATCGTTGAAAAGCAGCCAGGCTTTTTTATTGCCATCAAAGGCACAACGCGCATGCGTAGCCTGAATGGGTACTGAATGGCCCAGCACGGTGCGCAGGCCGATCTTACGGTTTACGCCCATTCCTTCATAGGACCAAAGAAGTGTATCCGCTTGGCATTGATTTGGTGCCAGGACGACGGTCGGTTTTGTCGGGTGGTCTCCGGTAAACCGAATGCTGTCCTTCAAACAAGTGGTGTCGCAAAGCAATGCAGGTGTTTGGGTCGAGGAGCCGCAATGCGTGAAGGTAAGGCCCAGTAGTCCGACCAGCCCGAGTAGGACTATTCTCATAAAATGGAGTTGTAATCAAATCTAAGAAATGGCGTTGATATATGGAAGCCCAATATCTTCGCGGCATGTCATCCTCTCCCTCCCAACAGATTCGCACCTATCGTCCGCTTTTTCGAAAGCATCGTACATCCCTTCGTCGTTTTCTCACCCGCATTTCCAAAAATCAGCCTCGGGGACTTGATTCGCTGATTCGCTCCCTGGAGCCCGGCGTTTGGAAAACCGTGGATTGTCTATCCTGTGCCAATTGTTGCAAAACCATGACCCCCACCTATACCGATGCCGACCAGAAGCGGATTTCCAAGTATCTGGGTATGACGGTCAATGCCTTCAAAGAAAAATACCTGGAACGGGAAAGAGGTGGAGACCGTGATTGGATGAACCGTGCCAAGCCCTGTAAATTTTTGAATCTGTCGGACAATAAATGCCGCATCTATTCAGTACGCCCGGCCGACTGTGCGGGATTCCCCCACCTGCGCAAGCGATTCACTGATTATGGTCATGTGCATCATCAAAACGTGGAGTATTGCCCGGCTACCTTTGAGCTGGTCCGTCGAATGAAAGAAGCGCTTACGATTACCGACTAAAGTAGATGTCCTCCCGAAAAAAATAATCGATCTGTCCACTCGACAATCGGGTGATGGACAGCAGATCATATCGAAGCCATTTGTACTGCGGATGTGAACGAAGAAATACACCTGCGGCGGCTTGCAGGTGACGGAATTTCTTCACCGATACACTTTCTTCCGGCCATCCATACAGATTTCCATTTCTGGTTTTCACTTCAATGATGTGCAGGTATTTCCCCTTCACCGCGATCAGGTCGATCTCGAGTTTACCCATCCGCCAATTCTGATGCAGGATTCTAAATCCGCTGGCCTCCAGCCAGTCCGCCGCCAGCGACTCTCCCCACCTTCCAAAATCCTGATGCTCCGCCATTGATTATCTTTATGCAAGCTCTTGGGAACGAATCAACCGGCCAAGGGATTAAACTCATCATTCATCCGTTTTATGTCGGAATTGTTTCGGTTAAAAGGACAGATCAAGCATTACGATTGGGGAGGATTCACATTCATCCCGGGTCTGTTGCAAGTGAACAATGCAGATGAAAAGCCCTTTGCCGAATATTGGATGGGCATTCATCCACAAGGGCCGGCTGAGTTGATCGATGAGAAAGGAAATGTCAGCTCGTTGATTGACCAGGCACCTCAGCTTTCCTTTCTGCTCAAGTTGTTGGATGTGCGGGACATGCTCTCCATTCAGGTTCACCCAAACAAGGAAATGGCTGAGATCGATTTCAAGCGTGAAAACGATTTGGGTATTCCTTTCAATTCACCCACACGCAACTACAAAGACCCCAATCATAAACCCGAGTTGATGATTGCGCTTAGCGAGTTTTGGCTGCTCCACGGATTTCGTTCAGCCGACTCCCTTTCACAAATCTTTCAACAACATTCCTTCCTGGAGCCACTTAGAAGAGAGTGGGAGGTCTCTGGCTATGCCGGTTTGTACAAGTGGATCATGGAGTTGCCACAACAAGAAGTAAATGAGTTGCTCGCGGCCCCCATGGCGGATCTGGTGAATCAATATCACCATGGGCAATTGGGCAAAAGCGATCCTCGTTTTTGGGCCGCTCGGGCACACCTCAACTTTTCGAAAAATGGGGAGGTGGACCGTGGAATTTTCTCGGTCTTTCTATTCAATTTGATTCGATTGGAAATAGGAGAGGGGATCTTTCAAGGGGCCGGTGTTCCGCATGCCTATCTGGAAGGGCAAAATGTGGAGATCATGGCCAATTCAGACAATGTGCTTCGGGGCGGACTCACACCCAAACACATCAATGTGGCAGAGTTGCTTCGTCATGTTCATCCAGAGCCGATTGATCCCCATATCCTGAGGCCACTCCCAGATGCAGATGGGGTGCTGAAGTATCCGGCTCCGGTCAGTGATTTTAGCATACAGTCGATTCGATTAAACAAGGGAGAATGCCATCCGATTTGCGTAGACCGACCAGTCATTTTACTTGTCCCAGAAGGGCGGTTGGAGGTGCGATCCAAGGTGAGTAAACTCCTGTTGGGACCCCCTGAACTGGGTGGATTTTTAGGGGAAAATGTCCATACCGATCTCGTTGCATTGGAACCCACTCAGCTGTTCATCGCATCCGGTCATAAACAGTAATTAACCTAAACAATCGAGCTATCCACAGCCGTTGATAAATCACTCCCGCAATCCCCTTGATTGGACTATTTTTGTCCGCATCCAACTGCACATTCATGAAAAGCACCGTCAAATACATCCTGTTCTTTTTCTTCGCACTGGCCATTACGATCGCCAGCAAGTATTTTCTGGGTCCCAACGTAGCCCTCTCCGGTGTGTCACCTGTGATCGCTCTTGCGCTGTTCAGCGGATTCATTGCACGTGATAAAGACCGCATGTTTCTCCTTCCCCTCATGGCGCTGTTGCTGAGCGATGCATGCATGCAACTACTATACGAACAAAACTTGTTTCCTTACGCCGGATTCTATGCGGGGCAGTGGAAGAACTATTTGTTGTTGCTGACCCTTCCGTTGATCGCTGCCCTGATCGGTTCTACGACTCGTACGCGAATGATCGCAGGCGCCATTGCTGGTCCCACCGTATACTTCATCCTTTCAAACTTCTTCGTTTGGATGCAAGCTGGGGAAGCAGTGTATACAAAAGACTTCAATGGACTTCTCCAATGCTACACCCTGGCATTGCCTTTCTATCGGAATTCATTGCTGGCCACGCTCGTCTTCCTGCCTATGTTGATGGTCACCTATCGGAATTTGGTATCAAGCAAAACGCTTTCGTTCAGCACTCGTTGATGCCCGCTTCGTAGCCCTCGTCTACCAACAGTTCCCGGGTCGGCTTGTCTGCTGCCTGCGTAGCTAGTTCATCACATCGATTGTTGTGCGGATTGTCGGCATGGCCTTTCACCCAGTGAAAACGGATCGAATGGTTTTTCGATAGGGTGTGGTACTCCGCCCAGAGATCACGGTTCTTTTTTCCGCCCTTGAAATCTGTCCGAATCCATTTGTCCAGCCATTTCTCCTCGATGGCTTTGACCACGTACTGGCTGTCGGAGTAGATCGTTACACGCAATCCCGATCTTTTTAAGGCCCTCAGCGATTCGATCACTGCCAGTAATTCCATTCGATTGTTGGTGGTGCGACGGAAACCCTGCGCCAGTTCTTTTCGATGATCACCGAACATCAGGATGGCGCCATAGCCACCCGGACCCGGATTGCCCCGGGCCGATCCGTCGGTATATATGATCACCGCGTCCGACATCTATACCTGAAATACACCGGTTTTGAATGCCGGAATATCCGGATTGCCATTCGCCGATTCAATGCCCGCAGCGATCCATTTTCGGGTATCAATGGGATCAATGATCGCGTCCACCCAAAGCCGGGCGGCTCCATAATAAGGGGAGGTCTGTGCTTCGTATTTGCTGCGGATTTTATCGCCTAATTCTTTCTCCTCCGCTTCTGACAGTGTTTTTCCTTTTGCTTTTTGGGTGGCCGTCTCGATCTGCAACAACGTTTTTGCCGCTGAATCGCCACTCATGACGGCGATCTTGGCGGTTGGCCAGGCCAGGATTAACCTGGGATCATATGCTTTTCCGCACATTGCATAGTTGCCGGCACCGAAGGAATTTCCCACGATGATCGTGAATTTGGGTACAACCGAATTGGCTACGGCATTCACCATCTTGACACCGTCTTTGATGATGCCGCTGTGTTCACTTCGGCTGCCCACCATAAAGCCTGTTACATCTTGCAGAAAGACCAGTGGAATTTTCTTCTGGTTGCAGTTCATGATGAAGCGGGCGGCTTTGTCGGCGCTGTCGTTGTAGATCACCCCGCCCATTTGTTGTTCGCCCTGGCGCGTGCGCACCAGTTTTCGTTGGTTGGCCACGATGCCGACCGACCAGCCATCGATCCGTGCATATCCGCAAAGAATGGTCTGACCATACTCAGGCTTGAAGGGCGAATAGGAGCCTTCATCTACCAGTCGCTCCAATATTACCTGCATGTCGTATGGTTTCCCATCTGTTGGGAACAAACCATGTATTTCCTCTATGGGTTTGATGGGATCTTTCGATTCGATGCGATCGAATCCGGCTTTGGGATTATGTCCCAACCGACCAATGGCCTCTCGAATGTGTTGCAAACATTCTTTCTCGGTTGCGAATTTTCGATCGGCAATGCCCGAGATGGCCGTATGTGTATCTGCGCCGCCCAGTTTTTCATGCTCCACCACTTCGCCGATCGCCGCTTTTACGAGATAGGGTCCGGCTAAATAGATCGAACCATTTCCTTCCACCATATAGGTTTCATCACTCATGATGGGTAAGTACGCACCACCGGCAACGCAAGGTCCGAGTACAGCTGCGATCTGTGGGATGCCCATGGCACTCATGCGTGCGTTGTTGCGAAACACGCGTCCGAAATGTTCTTTGTCGGCAAAGATGTCTTCTTGCAGGGGGAGATAAATTCCAGCACTATCTACGAGGTAGATCACAGGAAGATGGTTCTCCATCGCGATCTCCTGAAGGCGTAAATTCTTTTTACCGGTGATGGGAAACCAGGCGCCGGCTTTGACGGTGGCGTCGTTGGCGACGATCATGCAGCGTCGTCCACTCACGGTTCCAATGCCGCCAATGGTGCCACCGGCCGGGCAACCCCCATGTTCACCGAACATCTCAAATCCCGCCAGGGCACCGATCTCGAAAAAATCGGTACCCGGATCGATCATTCGATGCGTTCGCGCGCGGGCAGTTTATTTTTTTGACGTTGTTTCTCTTGTGCAGCAGGGCCGCCGCCGAGGTGGATCTTATCCAGCCGCTGACGCAAATCGCTTAGCAGCTGGCGATACCGATCCTCATTTTGTTGATAGGCAAGATCCATGGTGAGACTTCTTTCTCAAAGATACGGCTCCGGCCTTGAGCAGTATCATCGCAATAATTCATCATCCCGCTTATCTTTAATTCTATGGACTCACTGACCCACATTGCGATCGGAGCCTGTCTTGGGGAGTGGATGGCCGGAAAACAACTTGGTCGTAAGGCCATGCTTTGGGGTGCGCTTGCACATAGTTTGCCCGACATTGATTTTGTTGCCGGCATCTGGAATGACCCGGCCGAGGACCTTCTGGCGCATCGAGGATTTACCCATTCGATCGTATTTGCCTTTATCTCTATGTATTTGCTGGTGCAGGCGCATGCCCGATTGCATCCCGGGACCTATCCCCAGCGCCGAAAGGCATATGGATTTTTTGGGGTGTTGGTATTTTTACATTTACTCTTGGATGGTTTCAATGTATATGGAACCGGATGGTTTGAACCCTTCTCCCATGCGCGCATAGCCTTCAATTGGCTGTTTGTAGCCGATCCGTTTTTTTCGGTTGGCCCAGGTATTGGCTTATTTCTGTTGTTGGTGTTGCGAAGGCAACATCCCTGGCGGTTGCGGATCAGTCAGGTTGGACTTTTTTGCAGCATCATTTATCTCGGATACGCCGGCACCCATAAATATCAGATCGATCAAGTTGTTCGAAAAGAGATGTCTAGACGAAACTGGTCTGATTCCGCTTATCTCACTACACCCACGCCGCTGAATACGTGGCTATGGTATGCTGTGGTGAATCGACCCGATGGGGCGTATGTGGGACATCGATCGTTGTTCGATCGTTGCGATACCATGTCTTTTCGTTTCTTTCCGCGCAGGGATACGTTGTTATATCCGCTTTTTGGTCATGAGCCCTTGCAGCACCTCATTCGGTTTTCGCAGGGGTATTATGTGGCGGATTTGCGAAGGGATAGTTTGATTTTCAGTGATCTCCGATTTGGTCAGCAGCAGGGGTGGACCAACCCGCAAGCACCGTTTGTTTTTTATTACTATCTGTCTCATCCGGAAGACAATTCATTGGTGATCCAGCGCGGACGATTTCAGGGATGGGGACTTTCCACAGTGCAGCGTTTGTGGGAGCGGATCGGTGGGTGGGGTTGTCAGTAACTCATTCCTGACGGAAATAAAAGGTGAAGAGTCGAAGCACGGCATGAATGATGTAGAACGAGATGCGTTGTCCGATCCGTTGTAGAAATCCTGAATAAGCAGCATAGGCAATCGGATCGATTCGTTTGCAATCGTTTCGAATGGTGTCTTCCAACAGCATGCGGGTGACCACGGCGAAATTTTTGTCGCGCACGTCCAGGTTTGCTTCCAGGGAGGCGAGTGCGGAGATTTCATTCACATTATAGGATCCGATGGTGGTCCACTTGTCATCTACCGTAGCCACTTTTGCATGCAGTACGTTGGATTGATATTCATAGATCTCAATGCCTCGGTCGAGCATCCAGCGGTATAAATATCGTTCGGCAGCTTTGGCTAGTGGCACATCGGAAACACCGGTCAGGATCACTCGGATGCGTACGTTTCGAGTGCGGGCCTGTGAAATTTTTCTTCGAAGGAGTCGCCCGGGTAAAAAATAACTGCAGCAGATCAGCATGTTTTTTTCCGCTGCTTGAAATTGCTCCAGATAGCTTCGGGTGATCTCGCGTTTGCGTCGGACCCAGTCGTTGTATCGGATCCGACATGCTTTTTGCTGCGCCTCCGGGATGCTGTCACACATTGCGTCGATGAATTTCCATTCTATGCGGGCGGGTAAGTCTTTCTCGCCCCAAACCGATCGGCATTGATGATAGGTAATGTAGGCGGTTTCACCTTCGAGATAGGCGGCCAGATCGAACCAGGCGGGCTCATTCGGCAGGTCGTTGTACCGATCGCAGATGTTGAGTCCGCCAATCAGTAGTTTCACGCCGTCGACCACTATGATTTTGTGGTGAAGACGTCTTCCTACATAAAAACGGGTGCTTCGGAGTAAGGGTTCAAACCATTTTACCCGGACTCCGGATGCGCGAAGTTTTTCTATGCGCGTCCGATCAAGATTGGCAGAGGCATATGCATCGAGATGCAGGAAAATAGTTACCCCTCTGGATGCTGCGTTCGATAATTGTTCGATTACCCGGTCGCCGGTTTCGTCGGGTTCAAAAATGTAAAATTGAAAATGGATGGAATGCTGGGCCTCCCGGATGAGTTGTTCCAAACGGGTGAAATAGGTTCTGCCTCCGCGGATCAGTTCCACCCGGTTTCGGGGCGAGTAGCCGATGTGCATGACCTGTTTGATGCGACTCACGTGTTAAAGATAGATTCTGCCGGTTAAAAATTGGTCTGGTGTGACAGGGGTCAGAACCTGGGCATATTTGTAATGCGTACACTTTTTGAAAATGTATTATCTTACTAAAAATCATTTTATGCGTCATCCGTCCAATTTGTCTTTTTCTGCTGTTAGGGGCATCAGTCTGGTTGTTGTTGCACTGTTCTTGTTTTCTTGCGGTGCGATCAGGAAGACACCACCCCCTGCACCAACGTCGTCTGGCAGCGGCGCTGCGGTTTCCGGTATGAAGCAGTTGCTGATGCAGAACACTTGGGGGGCAGCCAGCCTTATGGGGCAGGTGCTGGACGTAGAGAATCCCAGTGCGGAGTTGCCCTCCCTGCGGTTCTTGCCGGGTGGGCAATTAGCGGGAAGTACGGGTTGCAATTCTTTTCAGGGCACTTATGCAATGGTGGATGATCGGTTGGTGATGAATCCGGGGGCAATGACCAAGAAATTCTGCGAAGGTGATCAAGAACAGAAATTCCTGGATGCCATACGTAAAACAAACACCATTCGGCTGAGTGGGCAGCGCATAGAGCTGCTAGATGCAGAGGAAGCCGTGTTGATGCAGTTAAAGCCGAAGCGGTAGATAATTACTTTTTTATCAGGAGGATGTCCCAGATGGTGTTGCTGGCGCGACTGCTGTCTTTCTCGCCGGGCCAGAAGATTACTCTGCCGTTGCTCACGATTCCACCCAGGATGAACCCAACTCGATGTTCACCTGCGGGAATTTTGTCCCACAGCAGAATCCCATTCGTGTCGAACCATTCGCTTTTGGTGGGAATGAACATGGCGGAGGCGCCAAGTAGTTCCGGGAACTCCAGCGTCAATAATTCTTCTTTGATCGCTTGCTTGCTTCGGGTAATCACACTGATGTTTCGTGTGAAGGGGAGGATGTTGTTTTGGATGATATCACCCTTTTCGTTTCGGTAGTATTCGGCGATGCCTCCGAAGAAAAAATTGTATGATGTTTTGTTATTGGGGTCGTATACCGGCAGATGTGCGTTGTGGTAGTGACTGAAGCGTTGTTCAAAGTTTTGTACTTCCGTCACGTTGTTGTGATTGATGTCGACGAGTGTTTTGTAGGGTAGTTCCGCTTGTCGTTGGAAGACGCCGGAAAAGATGGTGAGTCCGACTGATCCATTATCCCTGTATTGTGGCAAAACGTTCATGTCTCTTCGATGAAGAAGGTTGGTGTCGGTGATGGGTTTTAGCCATTTGATCGATCCGTTCTTAGCGAGTTTGAATCGACGCACCTGCTCGGTGTATTGTTGAGTGAAACCGGGACCATGATCGGGTCCATGCGGATTGTACTTTCCATCAAATCGATGTCCGCCTATGAGGTAGTAGGTATCATTCATTCGTCCAAGATATCCGCCACATACCGCCAGTTCGTTGTGTCGGATCTGATGGATGTGTTGAGGCCAGGGTTTTTGTTGTTGGATCGCTTTTATGATTTCAGGCAAGTCGAGTCGCAGGAGGGCGGGGTAGGTGGTGAATTTTTTGGAGGAGTCGCCGTATCCATAGCCGCCGACACAGATGAGTTTGTTGTTGTGTTGGTGAAACTGCATGTTGGTGCTTTGCAGTTGGTCTTTGATACCGGCGGGTAGCTCATTCAAGGAGCTGCTCCAGATCTGTTCGGTTTGCAGGTCGATCAGGAAGAGCGAGTCGTTTCGGTGGCGGGGATGGAAGGCGGCGAAGGGTTGTTTTTGGTGTAGGCCGTCGGTTCGTCCGCCCACCAGCAGAAGTTTATTTTCCCATTTGGCCCAAGCGAATGAATGCAGGGCGGGGAGTTGGGGGATGGATCTTGCCTGGAATTTCAGCTCAGGAATTTGACCATGTACGGTCAAACCAAGGATAGTCATTAGCAGGGAAAGCATGAGATTACGCATAGGCGGGTGTTGGTTGCACAATATTCGGCATTCTGGGCATTGTCCTGCGTGAGAAAAGTCACCCATGGAGGTTGAGCGTTCACAACCCGGGTTTTAGGGCTTTGGCCCGGTATTTTTTTGCCCTATATTTGCCCTCCCTTTCAGGGGCCCAGGTGGCGAAATTGGTAGACGCACCGTCTTCAGGTGGCGGCGCCGCGAGGTGTGCTGGTTCGAATCCAGTCCTGGGCACGAGTAAAAGTCCCGCACGAAGTGCAGGGCTTTTTTTATGGCCGCGATCGAAGCTTGCTTCGGAGAGCGGACAGAAAAAAGCCCCAGGCTCGCGTAGCGAGCAGGGACTTTTACTCGTAGCCCCCTCGTAGGACGTATGGGATCACTGAAAGTAATCCAGTCCTGGGCACTTTGTTGAATTGAAGCCGATTCTTTGATGAATCGGCTTTTTTATTTTTCGATGAATCGTCCGCCAGTAAAGGGATTGCTTCAAATAAACTATTTACTCTCGGAGTTCGAACCACCCCTTTTTGCTTACTATACAGGATTCCTTCAGGGAATACCAGTTTTTGCAACCGCTGCTTCTGCTCATACTCTGCTGAAACCCACGCCTGGCTGAGGTTCTGTGCAATGGTCAAACATTTCGAAACCGCTAACTCTAAGTTCGAACCATCCATCTGGCTCATGTCCGTTTCTTTGGAAAGTGCAGTTATCTCTTTTTGTATTTTCTCACTATGCTTTTGATAGATATCATCACTAATCTGATCGGTGATGAACTTATGTTCGATCTTTTCCAGCAAGGCTTTTTTCTCAGCGATCTTCTTTTTGATCAGCGTAGCATCTCTCGCAACACCTGCAAGCCGCTGTTTTAGTTTGGCACTCATGGCGGCTTCGATCTTTTTTCTTAGTTGCGGTTTGTACTCGTATTGTGATAGCAGACTGGTAAAGGCACCATTTAGATATTTTGCATTTACATTGACGGGTGTTGGGCCATCCTTTGTCTTGTAGTACCAGATACCCTTTGTTTGGTATCCGGTAAATGCTTTTCTGCTTGCTTCATCGCAAGCAAATGTTTTAAGTGGTACTTCATCGTGGCGAGATACTTTTGGCACTCCTGCAATTGGATTACCGTTCAGAATATCTTGAACCCTCATGAATGTTTTGATATCCACTAGTGGCGGATGCAGCCCTTTGATGAGTTTGCCTCCAACTAATTTGCCAGTAACGAAGCCAGCGTAGAATGGGTTGGAGAAAACATGACGGAAACTTGTTTTAGTGATGCGTACCCCTCTGCGGCTGAGATGATCGACGACATCTTTGAACTGATACTTTTGTTCGGCGATCATCTGAAACCCTTTCTTTAGTTGTTTCCCTTCTTCTGTAATCACATACTCATGAAAACAGGCCCGGTGTTTGGGTTTTAGGTTCTTGTAGCCCATAGGAGTGGCATAGGGCCAGTATCCTTTTAGCATTACCTCTCTTGTGTTGATGCTCGTGCGATCACTTTTCAACCGGTTGTCAAAGTTGTTGAGCATGTGAAAGAAGTTCTCTTGCAGCCGACCTATGGCGGTGGAGGTATCGATATCCTGTGTAACGGATTTGACGATTATACCTTCTGTTCTCAGCTGCTCACTTAGCTGAGAGGCTGCTGCTCCTGTTCGGGAAAAACGGTCGTAGTTAAACACGATGATGTAGGAGATGCTTTTATTTTTTCTGACATACTCAAGCATTCGCTGGAATTCTTTTCGTCCATCGGTCTTGGCACTCTCAAAGGAGCCGCCAAAATATTCTCGTATGGCAATGGCATTGCTGTTGGCATAGTTGTCGCAGTATTTGCGCTGCACTTCCAAGCTACCATTGTTCTCAGCTTGCTCTTTACTACTCACCCGGGTATAGACCACACCCTCACCACCACGCTTTTTGGAGCTATCTGAATAGCGGTTGCGGGTTATTTTTTCAAGGGCTGTCTGTATGTGTTGATTCTTCATAACTGATTTCGTTTTGAAGGTAGATATCGACTATCAAGTTAACGAATTGATCAAGTTGCTCCTCCTCTGTTAACAACTTAGTGTTAGCAGAGAATGGCGTTTCTTGGCTTTGGTTTTCGGCATTTTTTTTTCTTACATAGGCTTTTCCGTTTTGAGCCATAGTGATTTAGGATTCACCACTCGGCCCCTGAAGGGGATGCGAACTAGTATGTTGTTATTTCTTGGAGCCGGATTTACCGGACGTCATTGTCTTTTTTATTCTATTGAAGGATAGAGTTTTATTATCCCTTGTGCTGATGGAGACCTCTTCATAATTTTTCATTTGAAGTATTTTTTTGATCTCATCAGCCATCTCACCGGTCAGGGTCTGATCGGATTTGGAGTCAACTCGTACAATTTTTTCTGACTGTACTACAATTCTAAGTTCTTTAATGTTTTTTGTTCTGAGTTCTTGCACTACAAACTTCTCCTCCAGGGTAAGGTTAAAGGTGTCTACAAATGCGGAAAGCTCTTTATTGCTAACAAACTCCTTAAGTAGTGACTTTATTGATATGTAAATGTGTGGATCTTCAGTGTCAAATTTCTCCCCACGGTGATTTGAAACTACGTCTCCCATTCGCTCTGCCACCTTTCCTCCGGGGAAGATGAGTACTCCAGCCTCCTGTTGCATATTAAGACACCAGACGACCAGGTTGCTCAGATAGCTGACATCGAATTTCAGGCCATATAGCAGCATATTATCATTTAGCATTCGATCCAGTTCACTTAAGATGTACGCCTCAGCATCGTTAAGAGTCCCCTTGCTCTCCTTGAATTGTAGCTCCTTCTTTTGGGCTAATAAGTTTTTAGCTGGGAGGTCAGCAAAGTAGGCATCCTTGAAAAAGTAGTCAGTGACCTTTTCTGTATCCGCTACCGGATAACCTAGTGCTCGGAGGTTATCCAAGATCCTTAGCCATATTAGCTGCGCCATGCTAATCTCATAGCCCCAACTGCTTTTAGGAAAAAAAGGCAGCAGCTTGTTGCGACGCCAAAAGGGTAAGCTCTTATAAAGAGGGTCCCCGTCAAGATCCTTTACACCCTTGATATCGATTACGGGCTGCAAGAAGTGCTCCTTAAGAGCTTCCAGGGACAGATTGGAGGGGTTCATTTTGGTGGTTTTAATACTAATGCGTTATTTTGTCGAGGTTCTACACAAAAGTAGGCCTAAATATATTATTATGCAAAATAAAATTTCACCTCCTTCGCCCACTCCAGCAGCACGCTTCTGTGCTGCTTGCGGCAAACCTCTTCAGGAATCTGGCCATCCGGCTAAAAGATTCTGCACACTAGAGCACCAAAAGCAAGCAAAACGAAACAGACATTTAAAATTAAAAAAATCAGAGTATGAAAAAGAAAACACTTGACCTAAGCAGCAGACCTGCTAAAACCTTCAAACTTGGTCGTGCCTGTCAGTTCTGCGGAGAGCCCATCGCAGATCAGGAGCGGGCATCAAAAACGCATTGTACCAGGTATAAGGACGAATTTGGTATCGTTCATGACTGCAAGCGAAAAAAGCATCAGCTAAAGACCCAGTTGCAAGAAGACGTCTTGCTTGATTTTTCTGCCAGACATCGTGAGTACAAGCGGCAGATTGAGAAGGTAATAGCTGCGCACGGCGACCTAGTAACCACAGAGGTACTCGTAGCTTACAACGTAAACCCGGGTGATAATATTAGTTACAACTACCACTCAGGGCTACTATATGCTGAAATGCTTGGCTATAGAATTATTTCAAACCCCATTTTAAACACCCACAAAATTGAAAAACATGACAATTCATGAGCACATGGCCTTGGGCCGAAAATTATCTAAGGCCGATGACAAGAGTAATACAGTAATCTTCCTGGCTCTTACCGTTGTTGGATTTGGAGTTCTTTATTATGTTCAGCTGCAAAATCTAAAAAAATATAAAAACCAAAACGTGTGGCTACAGCAAGACAATAGTAGGCTCAAAACTCAAAACAGGCAGCAGGGGGAGGCCTATTCTTCTCTTGTGCAAGAAAATACATCACAGCAAGAGAGAATTGCTATCCTTGAAAGAGACAAGCAAGCTATGGCTAACCAATTAATGGAGAAGGATAAGCAACGACCCCAGGCGTAGATTTTTTGGATTTTAATCGACCTAGGTGTCGTTCCGGAACGGTATTGGCTAAGTACTGCATACCGTTCCGGAACGGTTTTAACAGTTCTGGAACATACTGGAAACCTCCTGGACATTCAATAACATCCTGCATGGTTCTTGAATGTCCTTGCTCACTTTCCAGACTGGAATTGCCCCCCTATTAATCGGTCCTGCGGAGAAAGCATTCGATGTCCTAAGCTTTTCAATAATTGTATAGCAAAAAGTACCTTCGGAGAAAATGGCAATTTACAAGCACGTCCTGATTTTATCTATTGTCATGGGACTTTTACCTACCACCTACGCACAGCATGCCTTGGGGGTGCAGGAAAAGCTAGACAGTCTGGTCAATGCAAAGAAAATACCGGGCATTATAGTAGGCATCAGCCAAAATGGCCAACGTAAATTCATGTATTCCGGCTATGCCGACAAAGAATCAGGATTACCGATGCAGCCTGACCAACAACTTGAAATAGGGAGCATCACGAAAACTTTTACAGCCTATCTACTTTGTAAGGTATTGCAAGACCATAGGATCAGTGATACCAGCAGTTTCATCCGCTGGCTACCCGATTCGGTGCAGAAGAATGCCAACCTGATGGGTAAAAGTTTTTTGCAACTACTCAATCACACGTCAGGATTATCACGACTTCCCTCGAATCTTAAGGGCACCAGAGAACAACCTTACGCTGGATACAGCGAGCAAGACCTTTACGGTTACCTAACTTCAGTTAAGCCCAATAGAGATTCCACCTACGATTACTCCAACCTAGGTATGGGACTAGCCGGGCAACTTGCCTGTGTGCTAAGCCAGCAATCCTATGCTGCACTGGTCGATCGATATATTGTGCAACCCCTCAAACTTACCTCAACAGGTCTAGAAGCTAACCCCAAACTGCCAATTTGCACAGGCTATATGAATGGAAGGGCCACTCCTTACTGGCAAATGGGCGCACTGCAAGGAGCAGGGGGCATTAAGTCAACTCCAGGGGATATGCTCACTTTCTTGAACTGAAGCCGATTCTTTGATGGGTCGGCTTTTTTGATTTTTCGATGAATCGCTCTCCAGCAAAGGGATTGCTTCAAATAAACTGTTTACTCTCGGAGTTCGAACTACCCCTTTTTGCTTGTTATACAGGATTCCTTTCAAAAAGTTGGAGAAATAACCCAGTATATAGAGCCAGGTACTAAACCGCCGGACAGGTACTTCTATTACATGTAAATTGTATTATTACAGATGAGAATAACAATTTCTTTAAAAAAATTAGTAGCATAGGGTATTCAAAAAAGAAAGACGATGAAACTCTACATAAAAAACATGGTTTGCAACCGCTGCGTAATAGTGGTAAAGCAGGAGCTTGAAAAGATGAAGCTGCGGGCAGCTAATGTAAGCATGGGCGAAGTAGAACTGGCAAAACCAGCCTCTGCAAAACAACTGAGCGATTTCAGTGTAAGGTTACAAGAATTAGGGTTTGAGTTGCTGGATGATCAGAAACAAAAGCAAATTGAAAAAATAAAAAACCTGCTGATTAAGAAAACGCAGTCTGGCGAACTGGAGGAGCATTTCAGCATCAGCGATTATTTGAGCAAATCATTGCATAAAGACTACAGCTCTGTATCCCGCCTCTTTTCCCAGGTAGAGGGTATTACGATTGAGCAGTTTTTTATTCTGCAAAAAATTGAAAAAGTAAAAGAATGGCTGGTATATGGAGAGCTTTCCCTCAATGAGATTTCGTACAAACTTGGATACAGTAGCGTATCCCATTTATCAGCCCAGTTTAAAAAAATCACTGGGCTTACACCCAGTGATTTCAAAAAGATGGGTGGCAGCAGAAAATCCCTTGATAACCTGTAGCAATTAAGTATAACTCTTTCTCAAAAAAATATAACAGTATTTCTTACTGCCTGCATGAACTTTGTGTCATAAATATTAGTTTATGACACATGTATATAAATTAACCGGAATGACCTGTGGCAGTTGTGAAGCAAAAGTGAAAAGCAGCCTGTTAATGCTTCCGGGGGTAACTGAAGTGGAAGTTTCAAAAGAAAACGAAACAGCCACCATTACTATGGAAAAGCATATTGCTTTATCCGTTTTCCAAAACGCATTGGACAGCAAATACACCATTGCTGTGGCTGAACACAATGAAACGGCAGAACAGGCTAAGAGCTGGCTGGCAATCTACAAACCTGTACTATTAATTTTTGGCTACATCACCGGCATTACCCTGCTTAGTGAGGGGATGCAGGTAGAATTTTCATGGATGCGCTGGATGAATCATTTTATGGCCGGCTTCTTTCTAATCTTTTCTTTTTTTAAATTACTAAACCTGAAAGGCTTTGCAGATAGCTACGCCATGTATGATATTGTTGCCAAACAATGGAGCGGCTGGGGCTATATATATGCTTTTATTGAACTGGCTTTGGGTATCGCCTTTCTCACAAGCTACAGTCCCATCCTTACCAATAGCATTACCTTTGTGGTGATGTCGGTAAGCATTATTGGCGTACTGCAAAGCGTATTCAATAAACGTAAAATAAAATGTGCCTGCCTGGGCGATATATTTAACCTGCCCATGAGTACGATTACTATTATTGAAGATGCACTTATGATTGGGATGAGTGGAATAATGCTGATTACAATAACATAGATTTTTATCTAAATATGCTTTGGCAAGTTTGAAAACCATAATAAAACTTATACGACCCAAAACGCTGCTTTGGTTTGGCATATCAACATGCCTGGCATTTGGAGCTGTAATACAAAATGGAGTTCCATCAATAAGTTTCATTTATATCATTATTACAATAATTTTTGCAAACATAGGTGCTATAATCGTTAACGATTTGGGAGACATTGAAGTAGATAAAAAAAGCCCGGAAGAAGGCAAGAGATTAAGACCACTGGTTACTGGAGAGGTTACAAAAAAAGAAGCCATTATTTATTCAACTATTGCAATTTCACTTTCATTGGTAGTATCCTTATTATATGATAAAAGGGCTACCATTTTTTCTGCTATAGTTATAGGATTTGCTCTTTCATATTCATTGCGGCCTACAAAGTTTTGCGCTAAACCTTATGGCAGTGTACTATTTTGGGTAGTTCTTTGTTTTTTTTGTTATCTTTTGATGCTTAATGTACTCAGTTCTCAGGAAAACAATTTCAATGAGTTATTGAAGTATGCTCCGGGGTGGCTTTTCATTTCCGGTATCATTTTGTTCATGGGTATTGCAGAAATAATAGCAAAAGATATGAGGGATTTTGACAATGACCGTGAGGGAGGAAGGAATACCTATGTGAATTTTGCCGGGATTGAAATATCATCCCGTATAATGATATTTTTTTCGTGGTTTGGCTTTATTCTTTGGATTCAGGCATTGTATATGAGTGATAGGTTCCCCGATTCAATATTTGCTATTTTGTGTTTTTTGACTGGTTTAACCTGGTGTATTCAAATTACAATTGCAGGACTAAATTTTATTAAAGGGTACAATCAGCGTTTAGCAGCAACATTGCATCAGAACTGGACATATTACTATGCGGCAATGCAGATACTGACTTTCCTCTCTTTTATTAAAACTTCTTTTATTAACAAAGGAAATCTTTTCGTCAAACTTGGCAGAGTGTTTTCGGTGTTTTCACTGATTTCATTTATGCTAACATGGATCACCGGGTTTACAGGGGGTAATATTCTTGGCAGAAGTGAAGAGCACCTGTTCTTTGATTCAATAATCCTGGCTCTGCTAAGTATTATCTGCTTATTAGACGGTTATCTTCATTCAAAAAAAATATAAAGGGGGTAATATTTTGCTTAGAAAGATTTTGAAAAGGGTATTGAAGCTTTTTAGGCACTTTCTTTTGCCGAAAAAGGACTGCTGCAAATAGGTGAATATCATTTAAGTATAAATATTCTGCAAAATTTTATAACTCAATTACACAGAAATAGCTATACCTTTATAGCTCATTCAGTTATGAAAAAGTTCATCACGGCCATATTAGCTGTTTTATACCTGGGTACTTCTACCGGGGCTACAGTGCATATGCATTATTGCATGGGCAAATTGGCTGACTGGGGTCTTGGTCATAATAAGTCTAAAACCTGCGGCAACTGTGGTATGGAGAAATCCGAAGAAAAAGATAATGGTTGCTGCAAGGATGAACAGAAGTTTGTAAAAAATGATGCAGACCAAAAAACTGCCGAAGCCGGGATCCAGATTACACAATTACTTGGAGTGGCTTTGCCAGTTGTTTTTTTTGAAATCTCATCTAATGATTTTCCTTCTGTAACAGAAGAAAATCCCATCAGCCACGCACCTCCCCGAAGTTGTGGCGTTGCGGTGTACGTCCGCAATTGTACTTTCCTTATTTAAAGATTAGTTTCTTTTATGAGCCGGACAATCTTATTGTCGGGCTACAGGCATTTCTTATGCCAGTATATTCCTTTTTACACACTATAAAAATCAAATAAAATGAAATCTATTAAAATGCTGATGATGGCAGCATTAACCATCTTGACTGTTTCTGTATTTGCGCAAGGTCCTGCAAAAACTCCAAAAGCGAAAACGGAAAAGATAAAATACAGCTGCCCCATGCATGCCGATGTGGTGAGTGCTAAAGAGGGTAAATGTTCTAAATGCGGAATGGATTTAACCAAAACCAAAAAGGAGCAGATGAAGATGATGAAAACTTACTCTTGTCCGATGAAATGCGAAGGCGATAAAACTTACGACAAGGAAGGTAAATGCCCCGTATGTAAAATGAACTTAAAGGAAAAAGCGGCGGCATCGGTGGCTAAAGCTTATTCCTGCCCCATGAAATGCGAGGGGGATAAAACTTACGACAAGGAAGGTAAATGCCCCAAGTGCGGCATGGATTTAAAAGAAAAAAAAGAAGACCACGCAAACCATCAACATTAATTACAATAAATATTCAACAACAATGAAAAAGATATTCTTCAGCGCATTAGCTATCGGTGTCATCACATTTACAGCCTGCAACAGTGGCGGTACAAAAAATGAACATGAAGGACATGATATGAATAAAACAAAAACAGATACCGCACAACATGTATCAACAGCAGATGATGCAGATGTAAAAATAGTATCCGCAGCATTTACAAACGTGGATGTGAAAGCCGCTGCAACAATCAAAGAAATTGTTGACCATTACCTGCACATAAAAAATGCACTGGCAAATGATAATGCCGGAGAAGCAGCCAGTGGCGCAAAGGCAATGGAGAATGCTATTGCAAAACTGGATAAATCACTCCTTACAGCGGAGCAAAAAACAGCTTACGATGCAAACGGAGAAGAACTGAAAGAACATGCTGAACATATTGGTAAAAACGGGGACAACATCAAGCATCAGCGGTCGCATTTTGTAATGATGAGTGAAGTGATATATGAGTTGGCTAAAAACTTTGGTGCCGGTCGTCCGCTTTATCATGACCATTGTCCTATGGCAAGAGATAACCAGGGGGCTATGTGGCTTAGCGAAGTGAAAGAGATTAAGAACCCCTATTTCGGGTCAGAAATGTTCAAGTGTGGCAGGGTTGAGGAAATGATTAAATAATATTCAAACCAAAATCATGGTTCAAAAACTAATTGAACTGGCTTTACGCAACAGGCTGATTGTTCTTCTTCTGGCAGGTGGCCTGTTTGCGTATGGCATTTACTCGGTCAAACAAAATCCCATTGATGCCATTCCTGATTTGAGTGAGAACCAGGTCATTGTTTTTACGGAATGGATGGGACGCAGTCCGCAGGTAATGGAAGACCAGGTTACCTACCCACTGGTGAGTAACCTGCAGGGTATTCCTAAAATCAAAAACATCCGGGGCTCATCTATGTTCGGGATGAGTTTTGTATATGTGATTTTTGAAGATAATGTTGATATCTATTGGGCGAGAACAAGAGTGCTGGAGCGGTTAAATTTTGCTCAACGGTTATTGCCACAGGGCGTAACACCTTCATTAGGCCCTGATGGAACGGGTGTAGGCCATGTCTATTGGTATCATCTTGATGCACCAAAAATGGATTTGGGAGAACAACGGGCCTTGCAGGATTGGTACATCAAGTTTGCCTTGCAAACAGTGCCCGGCGTTGCTGAGGTTGCCTCATTTGGTGGTTTTGAAAAGCAATATCAGTTAGTGGTTGACCCTGTGAAATTGCAGTATTACAACATTTCACTGATGGATGTAATGAATAAAGTGAAAGCCAATAACAACGATGTGGGCGGCAGAAAATTTGAGATGGCAGATATGGCTTATATCATCCGTGGTCTTGGCTATATTAAAAGCAAAGAAGATGTGGAGAATATTGCTCTCACTAATTACAATGGCATTCCTGTAAGAGTAAAAGATATTGGCTCTGTTCAGATGGGTGGCGATTTACGCCTTGGCATTTTTGATATGGATGGTAAAGGTGAAGTGGTTGGCGGCATTGTAGTAATGCGGTACAACGAAAATGCCAATAAAGTAATTGAAGCTGTTAAAGCAAAGATGAAAGAAGTGGAAAAAGGATTGCCTGAAGGTGTAACTTTTAAAACTTCCTATGACCGAAGCACATTAATCCAGGAAGCCATTGATTCTGTTAAAGGAACACTTATTGAAGAAATGATAGTAGTATCGTTAGTGGTACTCATCTTTCTTTTTCATTGGCGAAGTGCAGTTATTATTCTTATACAGTTACCCATTTCAGTTGCAGCCGGTTTTATTTTTCTTGAAATGTTTGGCATTTCATCCAACATCATGTCGTTAACCGGTATTGCGCTGGCCATTGGTGTGGTGGTGGATGATGGTATTGTAATGGTGGAAAATGCCTACCGGCATATTTCTGAAGCACAAATCAAAAAGACTCAACCATGAAAAAGATTTTTCTGAACATAATGATGTGTGTCCTTTTTGTTAGCATCACAGTTGCAACAAAAGGTCAAAAAGACAGCAGCGGAGTATATATGTCTGCAGTTGACTTTACAAACAAGAAACTTACTTATGGCATTAACTGCAAAACAGAAAACCACAAAATAAAACTGAATATTTTTTTCAACAGGGATTACATTACGGTGATTCATGAAGGAAACAAATACAACATCAGTAAAGACAGTGTTTTTGGTTTCAAAACATGCAATGGTTCATCTTACCGTATTGCTGATAAAATTGATTATACCATACTGAACGCTGATGATAATTTATTACTGTATGAATTCATACCAATGTCTGCACCCAAAAATCCTCAGCCACCTGTTCACAAATTCAGTAAAGGTGCTGATGGCCCTATGCTTGATTTAACAATTGAGAATGTAAAAAATATTTACCCGGATAATCATCTGTTTCATGACGAGATTGAAAATACATTTCGTTCAAACAGCAGTTTACTTTCTTATAATAGGTATCACAAGCAATACAAGCTTGTCCGGCTTTTTATTAAATACACAAATGGCAACTAAATAAATCAGAATGCTGAAAAAGATATTAAAAAAGAATAAAGACCCACTATCAAGCGAAGAACGGAACGAAATCATTGAGAAGTCATCCAAACAGGTTGGCCCCGGTGTTTTTTATTCCACCATCATTGTGGTTACCTCTTTTCTTCCGGTGTTTCTGCTCACAGGCATGGAAGGCAAACTCTTTCATCCTTTGGCCTGGACAAAAACTTTCATCCTGCTGATAGATGCTGTACTGGCTATTACATTAACACCGGTATTGATTTCCTTTTTTCTGAAAGGGAGATTAAAACCTGAAAATGCCAATCCTATTACAAGAACACTGGAGAGAATTTACACACCAATTTTGAGATTGTGTTTAAAATGGCGAAAAACCACGATTGGAATCAATATCGTTGCATTGGCTACAGGTATCATCATGATGACACGCCTTGGTTCGGAGTTTATGCCGCCCTTGGATGAAGGCTCCCTGCTATTCATGCCGGTAACATTACCTGATGTTTCAAACTCAGAAGCAAAGCGGTTATTGCAGGTACAAGATAAAATCATCCGCACTGTTCCCGAAGTATCGCATGTGTTAGGCAAAGCGGGCAGAGCGAATACGGCAACAGATAATTCGCCCATCAGTATGATTGAAACCATCATTTTGCTGAAACCAAAAAGTGAATGGCGAAAAGGAATGACAAAAGATGGCATCATTAACGAGCTTAATTCCAAAATGCAGATACCGGGAGTTACCAATGGATGGACACAGCCTATTATCAATCGTATAAACATGCTCTCAACAGGCATCCGTACCGATGTGGGATTAAAAGTATATGGACAAAACCTTGACAGCATTTATGCCTTTGCTCAAACCATCAAAAAACAATTAGAAGGAATTGATGGTGTAAAAGATTTATATGTGGAACCAATTACCGGAGGTAAGTATGTTGACATTGCAATTAAACGGGAAGAAATCGGAAGATATGGTTTAAGTGTGGATGATGTGAATACAGTTATTGAAAGTGCATTGGGTGGTATGAAATTGACTACGACTATAGAAGGCCGTCAGCGTTTTTCGGTAAATGCAAGATATGGCCAGGATTTTCGCAACAATTTGGGAGCATTAAAACGGTTACAGGTACAAACGATGAACTTCGGCCCCATTCCATTAGAAGCAGTGGCAGATATTAAACTCAGTGATGGCCCGCCGATGATAAATTCAGAAAATGCCATGCTGAGAGGCACAGTGTTATTTAATGTGAGAGAAAGAGATTTAGGAAGTACAGTAAAAGAGGCCCAGGAGCGGTTAAACCAGATGATAACAAAACTTCCCAAAGGTTATTTCCTGGAATGGAGTGGCCAGTGGGAAAATCAGATAAGAGCTAACCGCACATTGAAAATGATTTTACCGATTGTACTCATTATCATTTTTATGGTATTGTATTTCACTTACCATTCCTTCAAAGAAGCAATCACTACAATGATAACTGTTCCGTTTGCATTAATTGGCGGCGTATTCATGGTCTATTTCTATGGCATCAATTTATCAGTGGCAGTTGCAGTCGGTTTTATAGCCTTGTTCGGAATGGCAATAGAAACGGCGATGCTCATGACGATTTACCTGAATGAAGCTATGAATAACATGGTGGAAAAACATGGCAATTCAAAAGCAACATTAACGCCGGCTATCATCCGTGAGTTCGTCATTGAAGGTTCAGCCAAAAGATTGAGACCAAAACTGATGACTGTTTCTGTTGGGCTGTTTGGGTTGATACCCATTCTTTGGGCAACCGGTGTAGGTAGCGATATTATGCGGCCAATAACCATTCCATTGATTGGGGGCACTATTTCATCCACTATTTATGTATTACTGATTACACCTGTAATATTTGAAATGATAAAGGAACGAGAATTAAAACGTAAAGGCAAAATTGAATTAATAGATGTTAAAGAATAAACTACTCATGGCACTGTTTGCATCTGTGGTTGCGTTCAACAGCCATTCGCAAACACTAAAGCTGGATGCTGTTATTGACAGCATCAAATTATCACACCCTGTGGTGAAGATGTATGACAATGAAATCCGCTCAATGGATGAAGCAGCCAAAGGTGCAAGAAGCTGGATGCCGCCACAGGTAGGTATTGGCCAGTTCATGACGCCTTATGATGTGAGGCTCTGGCACAGGGAAGGCGATATACCGGGCATGGGTTCTGTGATGGTATCTGGTGAACAAATGTTTCCAAACAGAAAAAAACTGGATGCAGATGAACGATATATGAAAGCCATGTCATCGGTGGAAAAAGAAAAAAAGAATGCAACGCTGAATGAATTAATCAATGATGCCAAACAATTTTATTACGAATGGATAATCCTGGAAAAGAAGCTGGTGATAATTGGTGAGAATGAAAAGATTCTTGACTTCATGATAAAAAATGCGGAGATAAGATATAAGAATGGCTTGGAAAAAATCAGTGCCTATTATAAAGCCAAAGCTGCTTTGGGTGATGTAAAAAATATGCAACTGATGTTTGAAAATGATATAAAGGAAAAACGTATCCGTATTAATTCACTCATGGGCAGAAATGCCATGATTCATTTTGATATTGATACAACTTATACTTTAAACGATTACTCAGGACTTGTTTTTGACAGCACATTATTTTACACTAACCGGAGTGACCTTAAATCATTAGACAAGGAAATCAATCTTACCCTGATGAAACAGGAAACAGAAAGAGCGGCATTAAAACCACAATTCGGTATTCGTTATGACAATATGATTGGTTTTGGAGGGCAGCCTTTGCAATACACCATCATGGGCATGGTGCGTATTCCTATGGCTAAATGGTCATCTAAAATGAACAAAGCAAATATTGAAAGCCTGAAATGGAAAACTTATGCTATACAATCACAAAAAGAAATGTTGGTGAATGAATTCAGCGGCATGGCTTATGGAATGCGGAATGAATTGGAGCTAAAGAAGAAACAACTAAAGCTTTATGGGGAAAGTATTATTCCTGCATTGCGGAATAATTATAAAACCATGCAGTTGGGTTATGAGCAAAACACAGAGGAACTATTTATGCTTTATGATGCCTGGGAAACTTTAAATATGAAGCAACTGGAATATGTAGAGTTGCTCAACCAGGCATTGAAACTTCAGGTAACGATTGAAAGAATCATTGAAAAAAAATAAAACTATCTATATGCAAAGAAGAAACTTTTTAAAAATGTCAGGCCTGGGTGCAGGTGCAGTTGTAAGCGGTGGTTCGCTTGCTGGTTTCTTAGTCAGTTGCAGCGGGTGTAAAAAAGAACATCACAGAGGTTTGATGACAGAGCCGGTAATGATAACAGAAGGTGATTTTTCAAAACTCCTTTCCTTTCCTTCAACAGCAGGACCAAATCATACCATTACCGCACAGGTAACCACAGCCAACCTCAATGGAACAGCCATTTCTGTATTGGGTTATCAGCCTAATCGTATGCTGGGCCCATCATTCAGAATAAATAAAGGCGATGCAGTAAATATTTTGTTACAGAATAATTTATCTGAGCATACCAATATTCACTGGCATGGTTTAAAAATCCCTGCACTGATGGACGGGCATCCTGACCAGTTAGCGAATGCAGGAGGTACTTTCCGGTATCAGTTCACGGTAAATCAAAGAGCAGGTTTAAGCTGGTATCATCCCCATCCGCATGAGAAGACCGGTATGCAGGTTTTCCAGGGATTGGCGGGTTTGTTTATCATCAATGATGCAGAAGAAGCAGCCCTGAATCTGCCATCAGGTCAATATGAAATACCATTGGTGTTACAGGATAAACGCATCACCGGTACAGGCATCACTTACAATCCTTCAATGGAAGAAGTGATGGCAGGATATATGGGAGAATCCATTGTAGTGAATGGTGTTTATTCTCCTTATACAGATGTAGCAACCCGTTATTACCGGCTTCGTATATTGAATGGCTCCAATGCAAGGGTTTACAATCTTGCTTTCAGCAATAATGCTGATATGATAGTAATTGGCAACGACGGAGGACTGTTAAAAAACCCTGTTACAGTAAAAGATATATTGATTGCACCCGGCGAAAGACTGGATGTGTTGGTAAACTTCAGTGCTGCTTCACTCGGTTCAGAAATATTTTTAACAAGCAAGGAATTTGGTAATGGTGGCAATGCACAGGGCAAACAGGCATTCAGAATTATGAAATTTAAAGTAACAACTGCTGTTACTGATACATTTACTGTTCCCGCAAATCTTTCTGTCATCAATACAATTGCTGCATCATCTGCTGTAAAAACAAGAACATTTGAAATCTCCAATGCAATGGAGCATCATGGTTATCCTATGAATGATGGAATGCAGATGCGACACCGCATCAATGGAAAATTATTTGACAGCAAACGTATTGATGAGAATGTTTCTGTCAATACAAATGAAATATGGGTATTTGATAACAGCAACGGTGATGAGCCTCACCCGATGCATCTGCATGGTGTGTTCTTCCAGGTATTGGACAGAACAGGCGGCAGGGGAAATCTTATTGCTTCTGAAAACGGATGGAAGGATACTGTACTGGTAATGCCCGGTGAAAGAGTAAGAGTAATTGTTCCTTTTGAAAATAACACCGGCAAATTTGTTTTTCATTGCCACAACCTGGAACATGAAGATGATGGTATGATGTTACAATATCAACTGAGCTAATCAAAACATACAATGAAGAAACTATTTTTTATAAGCGGTTTGATGCTGATTATTGTTGCGGTCTCCTGCAACAATAATAAAGACCCTCATGCGGGGCATCAAACAGAAGTTGCTAAGGATATGTACACCTGTCCGATGCCAGAAGATTCTGTATTCAGCGACAAGCCGGGTAAATGCCCGAAGTGTGGAATGGACTTGGTGAAAATGGAACCAACAGAACATGATGCCCAAAAAGCAGTTGAATATACCTGTCCGATGCACCCGGAAATATTAAGAGAAAAACCTGGCACATGCCCAATTTGCGGAATGGATTTAGTAAAAAAGGAAACAGACAGTAAGAAAGTGGGTGATATAGAACTGGAGTCATTGCTGAAACCAACCAACGAATTTGTTGTATCATCTGTTCCCGTAACTACAATTGAGCAGCGGGGGGAACAAATAGAGATTGAAGCATTGGGAAATATTGCGTATGATACCAGGCAAGTGGGAAGTATTTCCGCAAGAGTATCCGGACGAATTGAAAAATTATATGTACGATACCGCTATCAAAAAATAAGTAAAGGGCAAAGAGTGCTGGACATTTACAGTCCTGAATTGCTTACTGCACAGCAGAATCTTTTATTTCTTTTAAAAAACGATGCTGAAAACATCACATTCATACAGGCGGCGAAAGATAAACTCTTGCTCCTTGGTATGAGTAGAGAACAATTGCAACAGGTCATTCAATCAGGCAAGCCATCTTTATCCATTGCTGTTTACAGTAATTACAGCGGACATATTCATGAAGCCACAAATGGCGGCAGTATGAATACTGCACCCGGCAACATGAGAGATATTTCTCTGATTACGGAAGAACTTTCATTAAAGGAAGGAATGTATGTACAGAAAGCGCAATCAGTTTTTTCGGTCTTTAATCCGGACAGAGCATGGGCTGTTCTCAATATTTACGGGGAAAACCAATCGCTGGTAAAAAAAGGAAACACAGCAAGAGTAGTACCTGAAACGGCGCCGGATAAAGATTTCAGGGCAACCATTGATTTCGTTGAGCCATTCTATCGCAAGGAAAGTAAAACACTTACTGCAAGGGTTTACTTTAATAACAGTGCTTTAAAAATACCTATTGGCAGCCAGGTAAAAGCAACCATTTTCGGAGATACCAAAGAAGCGTATTGGTTGCCAAAAGAAGCAGTTCTCTCATTGGGAATGGACAAAGTTGTGTTTCAAAAAACCGGGGGCGGTTTTCAGGCAAAGAAAATAAGTGCAGGCATCACACATGGTAAACATATACAAATAGTTAACGGATTAACAGCAAAAGATTCTGTGGCAGTTAATGCACAGTTCCTGATGGATAGTGAAAGTTTCATCAAAGTAAAAAACTAATTATGCGATATATCATAATTACAGCAACAGCTTTATTGCTTTTTGCATCATGCAAAAACAAAAAAGAAACTCCTAAAGACCCTGACACCTATTACACCTGTTCTATGGACCCGCAGGTGGTAGAATACAAGCCGGGTAAGTGCCCCATTTGTAAAATGGACTTAACTCCTGTTAAGAAAAAGAACGGGGAAAGCAAAGATGAATTGCAGTTAAGCGAACAGCAAATACAATTAGGAAATATTCAAACCGATACTATTCGTAACGGCACAATCGGCGACCAGTTGGTTTTAACGGCCACCCTGAATTTTGACCAGATGAGGGCATCTTCCATGAGTTCAAGAGTGATGGGCAGGGTTGAAAAACTCTACTACAAGAACCTGGGTGATTATGTAAGAAAAGGGTCGCCGCTTTATGATTTGTACAGCGAGGAACTGAATAATGCCAAACAGGAATACCTTCTTGCATTGGATAAGAAAAAGGCTTTTACATCTGAAACGGTTATTGATTTTGACCAATTGATTGAGAGTGCCAGGAATAAATTATTGCTTTGGGGATTAAATGAAGTACAGATTAATGAACTGGTTAAGTCAAAGAAGGCCACTCCAGTCACTACATTTTATAGCAGTGCTGGCGGCTACATTACACAGCTTGACATACGGGAGGGAGATTATGTAATGGAAGGCGGTACAATTGTAAAACTGGCTGACCTCTCTACTTTGTGGGCAGAGGCGCAGGTATATACATCGCAATTAGCCGAATTAAACAGCAATAGTATAGCTACAGTTCAGCTTCCTGATTTTGATAATAAAGAAATCAAAGGCAGAATTGAATTTGTAAACCCCGAAATCAATCCTGACACAAGAATCAACCTCATCCGTGTCTCTATTCCTAATCCAGGTAATCAGCTAAAACCGGGTATGCCAGCTTATGTGTTATTGAAAAGTCCGCAGCGGCAATCACTCACTTTGCCTGTTGATGCCGTAATAAGGGATGGCAAAGGTGCAACAGTCTGGATACAGACAGGCAAGAATACATTTAAGAGTATGATGGTACAGACGGGTATTGAGAGTGGCGACCGCATAGAGATAAAATCAGGATTAAAGGAAGGCGATGTGGTGGTTTTAACCGGTGCATATTTATTGCACAGCGAGTATGTATTTAAAAAAGGAGCAGACCCAATGGCGGGGCATAATCACTAAATAAGCAAATATGTCTTCTGAAAAATATGTTCCCGCTTTAAGGTTTAAATGGCTTACATCGTTATATGATTTTATAGTCAGGATTACCATGCCGGAAAAAAAGATTAAAACCAGGTTGGTAGAAACTGCCGGAATTTCGGCTGGCCAAAAAATATTAGATTTTGGGTGCGGAACAGGAACTCTCACGATTATGGCCAAGCAGGCAAGTCCGGATGCAAACATCACTGGCATTGATATTGACGTAGAGATTTTGAATAAGGCAACACAAAAGGCCAGCGAAAAGAAGATTGATATTTTATTAATTGAGTATGACGGAAAGAAACTGCCATTTCAGTCAAATCATTTTAACCGGGTAATCTCTTGTCTTGTGTTTCATCACCTTAACACTGAAACAAAGAAAAAGATTCTTGCGGAACTGCATAGAACAATTATTTCAAATGGGGAGTTGTATATAGCTGATTTTGGGCGGTCAAAATCATGGGTGCAACGTAAATTATTCAACATTATCAGAGTACTTGATGGGTTCAAACCAACAGAAGCAAATGCAAAGGGTATATTGCCCGACTTTATCCAAGAAGCCGGGTTTATATATGTGTCAATCATTGAAAGATTCAAAACAATTTTTGGAGAGGTTCAATTATTAAAGGCAACAAAACAATAACGCTATATGAAGAAATCTTATGTAACAGTAATCTTATCGGCAATTTTCTTCCTGGTGTTCCATTCTGTGTCTGCACAGAAGACGGAAGAAGTCTGCTATAATCCGAATCTTATAAAAGACACGACTAAAAAAAGTATCAAGTCAATGGCTTATGCAATTATCAGCGGTGATAGTATTAAAGTCAACTATCATTCTCCTGGTGTTCGCAAAAGAATCATTTGGGGCGGTCTTGTTCCTTATGATGAAGTGTGGGTAACCGGCGCTCATGACGCAACTACATTGGAAGTGCCAAAAGCATTTGTCGTAAATGGCAAAGAAATACCGGCAGGTAAATATGCTTTCTTTACTATTCCCGGTAAAAAAGAGTGGACAATCATTATTAATAATAATTGGGAACAACATCTGGCATCTGAATATGACGAAAAGGATGATATAGTAAGGGTGAAAGTGAGGCCTAAGAAAAATGAGCATACAGAACGACTACAATACTTTATTGAAATCAAACAAAGTAATACAGGAACAATTGCTGTTGCGTGGGAGAAAGTAAAAGTTGAAATTCCTTTTGTCATTAAAAATTAAGACAATGGAACATCGTCGCCAATCAGAACATAAGACAGAAAATCACGCAGGTCATGTGCATCATTCTGATCCTGTGGAAAAAACCGATATAAAACAGGAATTTCAGAAATACACCTGTCCAATGCATCCGCAAATTATGCAGGACGGACCAGGTAAATGTCCTTTGTGTGGAATGACATTAATTCCATTGAAAAAATCCGTGACACATGACGAACATGAGGCACATACATCCGGCATTGCAGATTTCAAAAAGAAATTTTATGTGGTGTTGATACTAACCATTCCCATTATGCTGTTATCAGAAATGATACAGCATTGGTTGAATATTCATTTTAGTTTCCCTGGTTCAAAATATGTACTGTTCTTTTTATCCTCTATTGTCTTCTTTTATGGTGGATGGCCATTCCTGAAGGGATTGGTTGGTGAAGTAAGGGTAAAAAACCCTGGTATGATGACACTGGTTGGATTTGCTATTTCAGTTGCTTATATCTACAGTGTAGCAACAGTATTTGGATTAGAGGGAATGGATTTCTTTTGGGAGTTAGCAACCCTTATCCTGATAATGTTATTAGGACATTGGATAGAAATGAAATCTGTTGCCGGTGCATCGAGAGAGTTAGAGTTATTGGTGCAGCTTATGCCTGATGATGCACATTTGGTGAATGGAGATAAGGTAACAGATGTAAAAACAGAATCGCTGAAAGAAGGCGATGTGATTCTGATAAAACCCGGAGAGAAAATTGCGGCAGACGGTATAATTGCGGAAGGAGAAAGCTATCTAAATGAAAGTATGCTTACTGGTGAATCAAAACCTGTTGGGAAAAGCAAGGGTGATAAAGTAATTGCAGGTTCTATAAATGGCAATGGTGCAATTAAAGTAACTGTTGCACATGGAGCAAAGGATTCCTATTTATCACAGGTGATAAAACTGGTACAGGATGCACAGAAATCAAAATCAAAAACACAATTGATTGCAGACAGGGCAGCAAGATGGCTTACGCTGATTGCTATTGTGGCAGGAATTACCACATTTCTTGTATGGTATTTATCAGGAAAAGACCTGGCTTTCTCCATTGAAAGAATGGTTACAGTAATAGTAATTTGTTGCCCACATGCTTTAGGACTGGCAGTGCCGCTGGTTGTTGCAAAATCCACTGCACTTTCAGCACAACATGGATTATTGATTAAGAACAGAACAGCATTTGAAAACTCAAGAAAAATAACCACACTTGTATTTGATAAAACCGGAACGCTTACCGTTGGCAAATTTGAAGTATCAAAAATTGTTTCATTAATAGAAGGTCTTACTGAAAATGAGCTACTGAAATATGCTGCTGCATTGGAGCAAAACTCAGAACACCCAATTGCCACTGGTATTATTCAAAAAGCAAAAGACCTATCTGTTACAATCTCATCAGCCGGAAATTTTAATGCTATCACCGGAAAGGGTGTTGAAGCAACTGTTGACAACAATGATATTAAAGTTGTAAGTCCGGGTTATCTGAAAGAAAAAAATATTTCACTCCCCGATAATTACAATACTGATGCAACGGAAACGGTAGTGTTTGTTTTGATAAATGATACATTGGCTGGCTATATTTCATTGACTGATGGTATTCGTCCAGAATCAGCGGAAGCCATTAAAACACTGCACAGTAATAATATCAAATCTGTTTTACTGACAGGGGATAACAAACAAGTTGCAGAAACAGTAGCCAAAAAATTAGGCATGACCAGTTTTTTTGCTGAAGTATTACCACATCAGAAGTTGGAGAAAATAAAAGAATTGCAGGATAAAGGCGAATATGTAGCCATGACTGGCGACGGAGTAAATGATGCACCTGCATTGGCGCAAGCCAATGTAGGCATAGCTGTTGGTTCAGGTTCTGATATCGCCGCCGAAACAGCGGGAATCGTTTTGGTAAACAGCAATCCAAAAGATGTTGTTTCATTGATTCAGTTTGGTAAGGCCACTTACGGAAAGATGATTCAAAATTTGATTTGGGCAACGGGTTATAATGTTGTGGCTTTGCCATTGGCGGCAGGTGTGTTATACAAAATGGGAGTATTGTTAAGCCCTGCTGCCGGTGCCGTTTTAATGAGTGTAAGCACAGTTGTAGTGGCTATTAATGCAAAGCTGTTGAAAGTAAAATAAGCAAAAAATCATACTGTTTATGGCAAAAAGTAAACATTACTACATACGAAAAACTCACCGCTGGCTGGGTGTTATTTTAGGCATCCAATTTCTGTTATGGACTATTGGGGGACTGTATTTCAGTTGGAGTAATATGGATGAAATACATGGGGATTTTCAGAAGAGGAACGCACCATTACTATCTTCAAATATTTCCCTGGTTAGCCCCACAGTGGTTCTTGATACAGTGAAGAAAGTTCATCGTATTGATTCAGTAGTATCCATTCAATTGATTGAAATTATGGGAAAGCCTTTTTACCAGATTCGTTGTGTCGGTGCTGTTCAGAGCAAGGCTAATCATGACCATAGTATGCAGGCAATGAACCATCTTGCCAATGCAGAAACAGGTGAGCTTCGGGGGCCATTGACAAAAGAGGAAGCCACTGAAGTTGCAAAAAGACGGTTTAATGGCGAGCCGGAAGTTAAATCGGTAGAATACTTAATCGGCACAAATAGTCACCATGAGTATCGGGAAAATCCTTTACCTGCTTACGCTATTACATTTGTGCATCCGTCAAAAACGACCGTTTACGTTGCCAGCGAATTAGGAACCGTTCAAAAATTCAGGAATAATAAGTGGAGAATATTTGATTTCCTGTGGATGATGCACACAATGGATTATGAAAGCAGAGATCATATTGGTAACTGGCTACTTCGGGCCTTTTCCATCTTTGGATTGGTAACGGTGCTGAGTGGGTTTGCTTTGTTCTTTGTCAGTTCTAAATGGGGCAGAAAAGGGGTTGCGAAACTGGTAAAAAATGACTGATTATCCATATTTTGCAACCATATTGCCTTTATAAAAACCCATTCGTGGTAAAATTTGCAACATATCCTGTTATATTTGCAACAGTGAAACCATTCTTTTTCATACTCAGTTGCTTTATGCTTTATCTGTCATGCCTGCCCTGTGGCGACGGTAAAGAGTGCAATGTAAAGACAGAGGCAATGGTTTCAACCTCTGACAATCACCAGCAACACGAACATCAATCCGAAGCCTGCACACCATTTTGTACCTGCTCCTGCTGCGCTGCATCGGCTTTTTATTCACCACGTTCCAAAATACAGGCAACCAATTTTTTCTTTTTCTCAGAAAAGCACCCCCTGATAAATGAAGATGCCAAAACAGATGTTTTCGCCTCTATCTGGCAACCTCCACAGTTATCATAATTACTCCAATTATTGAATTTACTACATAGCCCTACGGGCATGTACTGTATTATCCATTTTCAGCTATTGCAAAATGGTAACTATTAAAAAATCTAAAAAGGCAAAACAGCCTTTGGGTTTAAGAGTATTTAAAATCATTGTTATAGCACTGTGTTGTGCCGTTCTTTTAGCAGCCATTGCAGAAAGGATAATTCACTACTACAGGCATATAGCCAAATAGAAACAAAAACATGCTCAGTAAAATAATTCATTTCAGCATTAAACATAAACTCATCATTGGGTTAATGACACTGGCACTTATCATTTGGGGTGCATGGAGTGCCGCCAAACTTCCCCTTGATGCCGTACCGGATATTACCAATAACCAGGTGCAGATAATTACACTCACCCCCACACTGGCTGCACAGGAAACAGAACAGTTGGTAACCTATCCTATTGAACAAAGCCTTGCCAATCTTCCAGACCTTGAAGAAATGCGTTCCATTTCAAGGTTTGGGCTATCTGTTATCACCGTTGTTTTTCATGATGATATTGACATCTACTTTGCCCGTCAGTTAATCAATGAAAAACTAAAAGAAGCAGAAGAAAAAATTCCAAAAGGCTTGGGTACACCTGAACTGGCTCCCGTAAGTACAGGGCTTGGGGAAATTTATCAATACATCATACATCCCAAAAAAGGTGCAGAAAATAAATACACTGCTATGGACTTGCGTACCATGCAGGATTGGATTGTGGCGAGGCAACTCTACGGAACTCCCGGTGTGGCGGAAGTAAACAGCTTTGGTGGCTTGCTGAAGCAATATGAAGTAGCTGTTAATCCAAATCGTTTGAAAGGTATGAACGTAACCATTGCAGAAATTTTTTCTGCATTGGAAAAGAATAATGAAAATACCGGTGGCGCATACATTGATAAAAAGCCCAACGCTTATTTCATAAGGGGTATTGGCCTTATCAGTTCAATGGATGATATAAAAAATACTGTAGTAAAAAAAGTAAACAACATACCCGTATTAATAAGGGATGTTGCTGAAGTACAATTAGGCAACGCAGTCCGCTATGGTTCTGTAACCTACAATGGAGAGAAGGAAGTTGTAAGCGGTATTGTAATGATGCTTAAAGGGGGTAACAGTGCGGCAGTAGTAGAAAGAGTAAAAGCAAAAATTGAAACCATTAAAAAAGCATTGCCGGAAGATGTAGAGATAGAACCCTATGTTGACAGAACAGGTTTGGTAAACCGTGCCGTTGGCACTGTTAAAACCAATTTGATTGAAGGGGCTTTGATTGTATTGCTTGTACTTATTTTATTTCTCGGCAATTTCAGGGCAGGCTTGATAGTTGCATCTGCCATTCCGCTTTCCATGTTATTTGCATTGGGTATGATGCGGCTGTTTGGTGTAAGTGCCAACCTTATGAGCTTGGGTGCAATTGATTTTGGATTGATAGTAGATGGTGCGGTAATTATTGTAGAAGCAACTTTACATTTTTTAGCAGCTAAAAATATAAAAGACAGGCTTACGCAGCAACAAATGGATGAAGCGGTAGAAGGTAGTGCAAAGAAAATGATGAGTTCGGCAGCATTCGGGCAAATCATTATTCTGATTGTATATCTGCCCATTCTTTCTTTGCAGGGTATTGAAGGAAAAATGTTCCGGCCAATGGCGCAAACGGTTGGCTTCGCCATTTTGGGAGCATTAATACTTTCATTGACTTATATACCGATGATGTCGGCTTTATTCCTTTCTAAAAAAACAGCCCACAAAAAAAATATTGCTGACAAGCTGATGGATTTTTTCCAGAGAGGCTATGCACCATTAATTCGCTGGGCAATAAGATTGAAGTACGCTGTAGTAACCGGTGCAGTTGCATTACTTGCAATTTCATTAGTAATTTTTGGAAGAATGGGCGGCGAATTTATTCCGCAGTTGCAGGAAGGTGATTATGCTTTTCACTGCATACTGCCACAGGGTACATCATTAACGCAAAGTGTGGAAACATCCATGCAGGCAAGCCGCATCATCAAATCTTTTCCCGAAGTAAAAATGGTAGTGGGCAAAACAGGAAGCGCCGAAGTACCAACAGACCCTATGCCGCCGGAAGCTACTGACCTTATCATTATGCTGAAACCGAAAAGTGAATGGAAAACAACAAAAGACTACAACGAACTGGCAGCAATGATGATTGAAAAATTAGAAGTAATACCAGGCGTTTTCTTTGAAGCATCGCAACCCATTCAAATGCGGTTTAACGAACTAATGACAGGTGTACGGCAGGATGTGGCGATAAAAATATTTGGGGAGAACATTGATACACTTGCTAACATTGGCCCCAAAGTGGCAAAGATTGTTCAATCAGTAAACGGTGCAACAGAGCCACAGGTAGAAAGAACTACAGGTTTGCCACAAATAACTATTCAATACGACCGGGCAAAGATTGCAGGATATGGATTAAATATTGAAGACATCAATCACACTATCAGCACAGCCTTTGCAGGCGAATCTGCCGGTGTGATATTTGAGAATGAAAGAAAGTTTGATTTGGTAGTGAGGTTGGACAGTGCAAGCCGCACTTCTATTGATGATGTAAGTAATTTATTTGTAGCTACCAACGAAGGCAATCAAATTCCACTCTCACAGGTGGCAAGTATTTCATTTAAAGAAGGTCCTGCACAAATAAGCCGTGAAGAAGGTAAGCGGAGAATTGTAGTGGGCTTTAATGTAAAAGGCCGGGATGTTTCCAGTGTGGTAAAAGAGATACAGGAAAAGCTAAATGCAGCCAAAATTTTACCTACAGGTTATTACTACACTTATGGGGGCACATTTGAAAATTTGCAGGAAGCATCAGCAAGATTAAAAATTGCAGTGCCGGTAGCGCTGGCATTGATATTCCTTTTGCTCTATTTCACCTTTGGTTCAATGAAAGAAGCCGCACTGATTTTTACAGCCATTCCCATGAGTGCAATTGGTGGAGTGTTTGCACTATTGATAAGAGGAATGCCTTTCAGCATTTCAGCAGGCGTTGGTTTTATTGCATTGTTTGGTGTAGCCGTGTTAAACGGCATTGTGCTTATCAGCACATTTAATCAATTAGAAAAAGACGGCATGAAAGACATCATACAAAGGGTGATAGAAGGAACAAAAATCCGTTTGCGGCCAGTGTTAATGACAGCTTCAGTAGCAGCGTTGGGTTTTATCCCAATGGCATTATCAACAGGTGCAGGTGCAGAAGTGCAGAAGCCGCTGGCAACAGTTGTAATTGGTGGATTGATAACTGCCACATTTCTTACCCTGATAGTATTGCCTTTACTCTATATCATTTTTTCATCCAAAAGAAAATTGAAAGTGAAGCCAGCTGTAACAACGGCTGTAATTGTTTTTATGATGTGCTTATCAAACAATTTACAGGCACAGCAACCTGCCCCAAAAAGAGTAAGCAGCAGTGAAGCAATTGCATTGGCAAAAAACAACCTGCAATATGAAGTAAATAACCAGCAGGTAAATAAAGGCAAGGCGCAAATTCAAACTGCAACGGCCTTGCCCAAAACGGGAGTGTTTGCAGAGAATGAAGATTTTCGGCCAAGTGATAATACCGGCATTCTTAAAATTGGTATATCACAATCTATTGCATGGCCAGGCTTGTATAAAGCACAAAAGAATTTGTATGGAGAGCAGTTAAAATATTACAATCTGGGTGCAGCCGCTATTGATGTGCAGGTAAAAAGAGATGTAAGAACTGTTTATTACCAGCTTTGGTATTTGCAGGATAAACAAAAATTGTATCATCGCTTAGACAGCATTTATAAATCGCTTAACGCAGCCGCAATACTGAAAGTAAAAACTGGCGACAGCCCCGGGCTTGACAGCATTGCAGCCAATGTACGAATGAGGGAATTGCAGGCACTGATGCAACAGGTAGGCAAAGAAATGCAGATACAACAACAATCCTTAATGCAGTTGCTCAATACTAACGATGTTTTGTTGCCACAAATGTTGCCGTTAGAAAAATTAATGATGCCGGATTTAGCAAGCGATAGTACACATCCTATGTTGGCACTGCAATCGCAAAACATCAACATTGCCAATGCTGGTATTAATGTGGTTAAGAATGAAAACAAACCTGAGTTTTCTGGCCGTTTCTTTTCTCAACGGCTTTGGGGAGCAAAAGACCCCTTCACTGGTTTTTCTGTATCAGCAGTATTTCCTTTGTTTGGCGCAAAAGCGTATCAAAGCAAAGTAAAAGTAGCTCAGGCTGATGTGGCAGTTCAGCAAAAGCAATACGAGTATGAAGCACAGGTACTCAATACGCAGAAAATGCAAATGCAGCAGGAAGTGGAAAAGAACCGGAGTATGTTATCCTTTTATGAAGGCACCGGATTAAAACAGGCAGAAGAAATTATCAAGGCTGCATCACTTGCTTACCGTGCCGGTGAAATAAGTTTTGCGGAACTGTCGCAGTTTTTAACACAGGCCATTGAAATACAGAAAAACTACCTGGAAAATCTCAATGCCTATAATCAGTCAGTCATTCAATACAATTATTACATCAACCAATAAAAATAAAATGATGAAGAAGTTTTTTATTTCAGCCTTGCTTTTTTCAAGCCTTTTGGCTATAACGGCCTGCGGCGGTAAAAGCAGCAGTACAACAGAAACGGCAGCAACAGAAGAAGGTCACGAAGATGAACACAAAAACCCCGGCACTGCAACACTTACAGACGAACAGATGAAAACAATTGGTGTAGAACTCGGAGTAATAGAAGATAAAGAAATCACCTCTTCTTTAAAAGCCAATGGCGTTTTAAGGGTGCCTAATCAGAATAAAGCCAGTGTTAATTCCATTTACAGTGGTGTTATTAAAACTTTATTGGTACAGCCGGGCAGTAAAGTATCAAGAGGGCAAACCATTGCCACCATCAGCAATCCTGAATTTATACAGGCACAGAGCCAATATCTGGGTGTGAATGCAAAAATTACATTTGCCGAACTTGAAGTAAAACGGCAAAAAGAATTGAATGAAGGCAATGCAGGGGCATTGAAAAATTTGCAATCAGCAGAAACAGAATTAAGAAGCCTGAGAACTTTAAAATCAACACTGGCACAGCAAATCCAGTTGATGGGTATAAATCCTGCAAGGCTTGCCAATGGAAAACTGATTTCTGTATTAGCAGTTACAAGCCCCATTAGTGGCGTGGTGAGTGATGTAAAAGTGAAGATGGGCAGTTATGTGGATGTAACCACACCTGTTGCAGAAATAGTTGACAACAGCCAGTTGCACCTTGACCTTTCGGTGTATGAAAAAGACCTGCCTAATTTAAAGAACAATCAGCTCATTCATTTTACACTTACCAATAATCCCGGCAAAGAATATGATGCACAGATATTCTCTCTCGGTTCATCATTTGAAGGCGAAAGCAAAGCTGTATCTGTACATGCCAAAGTAATGGGTGATAAAACCGGATTGATAGACGGCATGAATGTTACAGCTATTATCAGTTTACAAAAAGCAACTGTACCTGCTGTACCGACTGATGCTATTGTAACTTTACAAGGGCAGGACTATATCTTTATGGTTACAGATAAACATACAGAGAATGAACACCACGAAGAAGGAAAAGACACAGTGAAGCATGATGCCAAAGAAGCCCACGACCACAAAGAAACAAAGGCAGGAAGCAAAGAAGAAAAAGGAACAACTTTTGAAATAATTCCTGTAGCCAAAGGAACAACCGAAGTTGGTTACACACAAATTACTTTATTAAAAGAAATACCGAAAGATGCAAAGATTGTAGTGAAGGGGGCATTTTTTGTACTGGCAAAAATGACCAATTCCGGTGAAGGTGAACATGGGCATTAATATTAACAATACTAAAACGAAGTAGTATGTATTTTTACAGTCATAAAATTTATAAACATGAAAATGAACTGGCTCAATTGCTGGAAGTGTGTAGTAATGCTTGCTTCCGTTTTGGGAATGGCAAGTGCTTTCAGGGCTTAACAAAAATTATAATATTTAAAATATAAGGTTGCAGGTGGAAACATCTGTAACCTTTTTTATTATCCATTTCAAAGAACAGAAATATGATAAATAAGGACCCAAACCATAAACATACTTACGATGCACAGGGCAAAATGACCTGCTGCACACTGGAAGAAAAAATTTATACAAAAGCCGGAGCAAAGGAATTGCTGAAAGATGGCCATACTCATGATGATGGGCATGACCACGGCCACGATGATAAAGACGGCTACGACCATTCAGGAACAGAGAGCAGCAGCACATTTAAAATGTTTCTGCCAGCAATTATCAGCCTGGCTTTATTGCTAACGGCTATTGCATTTGATAACTGGATACCGCAGGCATGGTTTACCGGGTGGGTTCGTATAGTTTGGTATGTGGCTGTTTATTTACCTGTTGGCTTTCCGGTTTTAAAAGAAGCTGTTGAAAGTATTGGAAAGGGAGAAATATTTTCTGAATTTTTATTGATGAGTATTGCCACCATCGGTGCATTTGCTATTGGCGAATATCCCGAAGGCGTTGCAGTTATGTTGTTCTATGCAGTAGGCGAAGTATTTCAAACATTGGCGGTAAAAAGAGCAAAGTCAAACATCAAAACATTGCTCGACCAGCGGCCTGATGAAGTAACAGTATTAGAAAATAATCAAACCAAAACAATAAAAGCAGAGAATGTTAGCATTGGTGCAATCATACAACTAAAGTCAGGAGAAAAATTAGGATTGGATGGAGAACTGATTTCCGAAACGGCATCATTCAATACCGCAGCATTAACAGGAGAAAGCAAACCAGACACCAAAGCAAAAGGTGAAACAGTATTAGCAGGAATGATAAACCTGAATACCGTTGCACAGGTAAAAGTTACCACCGCTTACACCGATAGTAAGCTGAGTAAAATTTTAGAACTGGTACAAAATGCCACGGCACAAAAAGCACCCACCGAATTATTTATAAGGAAGTTTGCAAAAATTTATACCCCCATTGTGGTTTTATTGGCTGTACTTATTTGTGTAGTGCCGATGCTGTTTGTAGAAAATTATGTATTCAGTCAATGGCTTTACCGGGCATTGGTTTTCTTAGTTATCAGTTGTCCTTGTGCATTAGTTATTTCTATTCCATTAGGATATTTTGGTGGAATTGGTGCAGCCAGTAAAAACGGGATACTATTTAAGGGCAGCAACTTTTTGGACATTATTGCCAACATTCAAAATGTAGTGATGGATAAAACAGGCACAATGACAGAAGGAGTTTTTAAAGTCCAGGAAGTAAATATAAAACCGGAATACAATAAAGATGAAATATTGCAAATGGTCAATGCTTTGGAAAGCCAAAGCACACATCCTGTTGCAACAGCTATTCATCAATTTGTTGGAAAAGTTAACAACAATATTGTGTTGCAAAATGTAGAAGAAATATCAGGGCATGGATTAAAAGCAAATGTACAGGGGAAAGAACTATTAGTAGGCAATTTCAAATTGATGGATAAATTCTCCATTCAATACGAAATTGACACTTCTACAATTGTTTATACTTTAATAGCCATCGCCTACGATAAAAAATTTGCAGGCTACCTCACCATTGCCGATAGTATGAAAGAAGATGCTCAGGAAGCTGTAAACAAACTGCATAGCATGGATGTAAAAACAACGATGCTAAGTGGTGATAAAAGTAGTGTAGTAAAATTTGTTGCAGATAAATTAGGAATAGATAATGCCTTCGGCGATTTATTGCCAGAAGACAAAGTAAACAAGGTAAAAGAATTAAAAACTAAAAACGAAACCGTTGCCTTTGTTGGTGATGGGGTGAATGATGCACCTGTTGTTGCATTAAGCAATGTTGGTATTGCAATGGGTGGTTTAGGAAGTGATGCAACTATTGAAACCGCTGATGTAGTGATACAGGATGACAAACCCAGCCGTATAGCAATGGCCATCAATATTGGGAGGCAGACAAAGAAAATCGTATGGCAGAATATCATTTTGGCATTTTCAGTAAAAGCTATTGTTCTCATTTTGGGGGCAGGGGGACTGGCTACCATGTGGGAGGCTGTATTTGCTGATGTTGGGGTGGCATTACTGGCAATTTTAAACGCCGTCAGGATTCAAAAAATGAGATTTTAGCACCCCGTGTGGCTATTTGTCCGTTTTTATCCGAAAATGCCCTTAAAAGCCGCTATTCCCCTTAAATCGCACAAAAATTGGTTGGATATTTGCCCAATCAGGGGCACGGAAAAACCCGACGCAAAGCGTCGGGTTTTTAGTTTGGAGAGTCCAGACGATGTGCCAGAGGCACATGTCTGGATGCAGACATTCGCCACAGGCGAATCGTCAGCATTTGGTAGTTTGAGTAGTTTGAAAAGTTCAATTTTGTAGCCGGACTATATTTTTATAGTCCCCTCGTAGGACGAATTGGATCAGCGTTGCGAATCATCCCTTGATAATTTCCTTCAACGCCTCCTCGAGTTTATCTAGATCTTCCAACGTATTAAACGCCTGAATGGAATAGCGAATGAATACCCGATCGCCAGTGCGCATCACCGGAATCTCGATGTTGTACTCATCAAATAACCTTGCTTTTAGTTTTTCCGGCTCCTGTGTATTGATCGGAATACTGAACATCTGCCGGATGAAATAATCATTCAGCGGCACCAAAGGTTTTGTTCCGAGCAAATCGCAAAACCGCATCGCATTGTCCAACACTGTTTTTCGGCATTCGGCAGATACGGTTTCCCAATCATGTTCTTTCATGAAATCGATGGCGGCCGGAATGCAGCAGAACGCACTAAAATCTCGCGTGCCTTGTTGCTGGTGATAGTCCTGATACAATGAGTGGGAGGGGTGATCTGCTTTATACCCCCAACTGATTACCAGCGGGTCGAATACCGGTTGAAATTCTTTGCGCACGTATAAGAAACTACTCCCTTTGGGGGTCATCATCCATTTGTGGCAGGCACCCGTATAAATATCCGCTCCGAGTTCTCGTAAACGCAGGGGTACCTGTGCGGGTGCATGTGCCCCATCTATAAAAGTCATGATGCCCCGTTCCCGGGCTGCTGCTACTACTTCTTCTACCGGAAAGCGAATGGCCGTACTGCTAGTGATGTGGCTGATGAAGATGAGTTTGGTCTTTGGCGTGATGCCGGTTAAGAACTGCTCCACGAAATCATCCTCGCTTTCCAACGGTAGGCGTATTGGATGCTTGATGTATCGGGCACCAGACTTATCACAATAGTATTGCCAGGTGCGGTCGCAAGCACCGTATTCCCACTCCGTTGCGAGTACTTCATCGCCGGCTTTCAACTCCAAACTTTTGGCGATGATGTTGACCGCATAAGAGGGGTTGGTGACCAGCACCAGATCATCCGGGTCGGCATCCAGAAAAAGTCCTAGTGCTTGTTTCGATTGATCTATATACTGCAGTCCTGTTTGCGTGATGAATTGAACGGGCTCCTGTTCCAGTTCGAGCTGAAATTGTTGGTAGCGCTCAAAGATGGGACGCGGACAGGCCCCGAAGGATCCAAAATTCAGGTAGGTAATGTCGGGCCGAAGCAGGAACTGATCACGGAGCGTAGGGTGGGGCATGGTCTTTTCCACGGTAATTGTTTTCTCTACTAAAAGTAATCTCTTTACCGAATTTCTGTATTTTACTACTATGACCCTGGGAGAGCTATTGGATTATGCCATATCTAAGCCCGAAACGGAGCAGACACTGCCGTTTGGTCCCGAAGTGCTGGTTGTCAAAACCAAGGGTAAGATGTTCTTGCTGATCCCATTGGAGGTTGACCCGCTTCGATTCAATGCGAAATGTGATCCGGAAAGGGCAGTTCTTCTAAGGGAGGAATACGAGGGAATCTTGCCCGGATATCACATGAATAAGATACATTGGAATACGGTATTATTAGATGGATCAATACCAAATTCACTGGTACGGGAGTTGATCGATCACTCCTACGAGCTGGTTCGGGGGACGGCTAAAAAATGAAAAAAAGATAAATGATTACCATTCATCCAATTCGCCTCTCCATCTCCAATGCCTATCTGGTGAAAGGTCCCGTCAGTATATTGATCGATACGGGTAGTCCGGGGGAAGGGAAAAAGATCGTTCGGTTTCTTAGTAAACATGGTCTGAAGCTATCCGATATTGCCCTCCTTTTACACACGCATGGTCATTCCGATCATTGTGGGAGTACGCGGGAGCTTCTTGATCAGTGTAAGATCCCGACAGCCCTTCATGTTGGCGACCTCCCCATGGCTGCCTCCGGCAAGAATGGTCCAATCTCTACAACCACCCTCTTCTCCAAAATATTGGTCCCCTTTGTTGATAAACCCTTTGCGGCGTTCACACCCGATTATTTCTTGGACACACTCACCAACCTTTCCTCGTTTGGAATAAATGCTAACATCCTGCACACCCCCGGGCATTCGAAGGGAAGTGTATCGATTGAATTCGATAATGGGGAAATGATTATCGGTGATCTGCTGATGGGTGGGATGTTGGGAGGCGCATTTTTTCCCGGTCGGCCTGGTTATCATTATTTCATCGAGGATCGCATTGTGCTACATCAATCGATTGAACGGGTTTTGGACCGGCCCGTGCAGCGTTATTGGGTGGGACATGGCGGACCGCTGCAGGCAAAAGATGTTCGTAATTGGTATCTACGCAAAAGGTCCCATTTATAAAAAACCTACATTCAATCGGTCGAGTGATTGCATCAATCTCTTAATATAATTCATATCAAAAGGGGACATCTATGAATCGTTCAGAACTCATCAAGCGAATAAAAGACAATCATGCTGCATTTATACAATTCATTGGAAGTTTGTCGGATGAACAATTAAGGATATCCAAGCCAAACAAATGGAATGCTTATCAACAGGCGGAACATATTTACCTGTGTCTGCGGCCCATTCAGTTGGCCCTTCGTTTGCCAAATTGGTTTCCCCGGTTAATGTTTGGAAAGTCGAAGTCAGGAAGCCGTAGCTATGAATTACTTGTTTCAGCGTATCGATCTAAACTTCAGGCGGGCGGCAAAGCGCCATCATCCTATGTACCTAAACGACACGAGGGGTCCATCCACAACTTATTGGCGAAATTAGAATCATTGGTGGACCAGATCTGCCGGCAAATAGAGCATTATGAGGAGTCTCAGTTGGATACTATTCGTTTGCCTCATCCATTGTTGGGCAAGCTGACCATTCGGGAGCTTTTATTTTTCTCGATTTACCATGTCGGGCATCACCATCAGCAAGTGAGTGATCAATTGTGATGGTCGATCATTTTAGCAGTTCTTATATCTCATGTGCATGCAATGATTTTACCTCCGCCAAAATGCTGTGGTAGTATCGATACCAGGTTGATTTTCCTTTTTGTTTGGCCTCGATGTGTAACGGATGCGCAGCCCAGTTTCGAATGGCGTCCATGTCCTGCCAATAGCTAATAAACGTACCTCGTCCGTCGTGCTTGAAACTCTCATATCCCAAATAGCCTGGCATTTTCTTTGCCAGATCGAGGGTCAGTTCATCATATTCCTGATATCCTTCAAGCTGATCGGATAGGTAGTAATTGAAGATCGAGGCGATGTAGGGAGGCGTAGGTATTTTCTCATTCATCCATTGTATCATAGTGCCAGTATTTTTTGGATTTCTTTTTTCTCTTCTTGTTTGATATCACTCCAGATTCGGCCTTGCAGTCCCATTTCGATCGAATAAAAGATCAGTAGATGAGGTTTGATGCCTTTTTCAATCAAGGCATCGCGAATGGAAAGATAATCCGTATTCAGTAGGTCCTCCTTGGAGTAAATGCCAATCTGATTCAGGGTCTTCACCATGTAGGGACCAAAATTCAGTATATCGGTCAGATCACTCATGCTTGGAGTTCTTTCCTAAAAGTAAGCTCTTTACTTATTCTGAAATTTTCTATCGAGCTCTCTAAGAAGGTATAACTACCCAGGCCTACTTTTGCCCAAACATCTTCCCATGCGCCTGTTCATCCTTCTACTCTCCTTGTCACTGATCCACTCCGCTGTCGCTCAGCTTCGGTATCCGGAAACCCGTAAGTCCACCACGGAGGACAATTATTTCGGAACTACCATTGCCGACCCATATCGCTGGCTGGAAGATGACAACAGCGAAGAGACAAAGGCCTGGGTCCGTGCCCAGAATCAGGTCACCAACGACTACTTGAATCAGATTCCCCTGCGTCAAAAGGTGAAAGAGCGCTTGTCAGTGATGTGGAATTACCCCAAGTACGGCTCACCTCGGCAAGAAGGCGGCTATTACTATTTCTCCAAGAATGATGGACTACAAAATCAGAGCATCCTGTACCGTCAAAAAGGACTGACCGGTGCACCCGAAGTCTTTTTGGATCCGAATCGGTTTTCAGTCGACGGTACCGTGGCCTTGGCGGGCATCTCCTTTTCAAGAAATGCCCGGTATGCGGCGTATCAGATTTCTGCGAGTGGCAGCGATTGGCAAGAGGCCGTAATCATGGATCTGCGTACGGGCAAGCGCATCGACGATACCATCCGTTGGATCAAGTTCAGCGGACTGACCTGGCAGGGCGATGAAGGATTTTATTATAGCCGCTATCCCGTGCCCGATGCCAGCAGTAAACTGTCCAAGCAAAACCAATTTCACAAAGTATATTTCCATCGGATCGGCACCGCGCAGGAGCGGGATGCGTTGATCTATGAGGACAATGAACACCCCCTGCGCAACGTAGGGGCCGATCTGACCGAGGACGGCCGTTTTCTGATCGTCTCCACCACCGAAGGCACCAGTGGCAACGAGCTGTGGGTAAAGGATCAATCAAAGGGAGCTTCCGCATTCACTCGTTTGGTCGAGGGATTCAAGACCGAACCCGAAGTGGTTGATCACGACGGGAAAGGTCGGTTGATCTTGAAGACAAATCAAGATGCGCCGAATTACAAACTAGTATTGATCGATCCGGCACGACCTGCTGCCGAGAACTGGATTACCCTCATAGCGGAAAAAGCTGACGTGTTGCAAGCAGTGGGCACCGCAGGTGGTTTTTTGTTTTGCTCTTATTTGAAGGATGCATCTACAAAGGTGTACCAATACACCTACGAGGGAAAGCTTGTTCGGGAAATCAAACTGCCCGGGATCGGTACGGCCTCGGGATTTGGTGGTAAGAGAGGTCAATCTTCGTTCTTCTATACTTTCACGTCATACACCTATCCGCCCACGATCTTTCGATATGACATCGCCAGCGGTGTATCCACTGTATTCAGAAAGACGGAGACCGCATTTGCAAGTGATGCCTATGAAACCCGACAGGTTTTCTTTACCAGCAAAGACGGCACGCGTGTACCCATGTTCATCATCGGTAGAAAAGGATTCCAGCTGAATGGAGCCAACCCGGTGTTGCTGTATGGATATGGCGGATTCAACATTGCACAGACGCCTGGCTTCAGTATTTCAAATGCCTTTTGGATGGAACAGGGCGGTCTCTATGTGGTTGTAAACCTTCGCGGCGGCAGCGAATATGGAGAGGCCTGGCATCAGAGCGGTATGTTGGCCAACAAGCAAAATGTATTTGATGATTTTATCGGTGCGGCTGAATACCTGATCGCTCAGCGTTACACCAGCAAAGATCTGTTGGCGATTCGAGGGGGCTCCAACGGCGGCTTGCTGGTGGGGGCCTGTATGACCCAACGACCCGATCTGTTCAAAGTGGCACTACCGGCTGTGGGGGTACTCGATATGCTTCGATACCATTTATTCACCATTGGTTGGGCCTGGGCAGTGGAGTATGGTCGCAGCGACAACCCTGATCAATTCCCGTATTTGCTGAAGTATTCTCCCTTGCATCAATTAAAAGACGGGGTTTCTTATCCCGCTACCATGGTAACGACCGCGGATCATGATGACCGGGTGGTTCCCGCGCATTCATTCAAGTTTGCCGCGCGTTTGCAAGAAGCCCATCGCGGCAAGGCCCCCGTTCTGATCCGGGTTGAAACAAAGGCCGGTCATGGCGCCGGCAAACCCACCGGCAAACAGATCGAGGAGGCAACCGACATCTGGAGTTTTGTGATGCACCAATTTGGAATGGACATGAAGTAGGAGAGGGGTGCAGACACAGTCTATTTTGAATTACTTTTGAGTTGACTACAAACGAATAATTATGAAACTGATGAATCTGTTCATGCTGATGGGTGTATTGTCTCTCTGCACGATCACCACTACCTTACGTGCCCAACAAGACAATCCCGACGCCATCGTAGGTGTATGGAAAACAGGCGAAGGCAATGCCATGGTGCGCATCTACAAGAATGGTGAGAAGTATCAGGGTAAGATCGTGTGGTTGAAAGAACCGAATGATCCGGAAACCGGAAAGCCTAAGGTGGATAAGAATCATCCCGAGGAGAACGTCCGCACCCGCTCACTGTTGGGACTGATCAATGTTTGGGGCTTTTCATATATCGAGAAAGATCTATGGGACAATGGCAGCATTTACGATCCCAAAAATGGCAGCACCTATTCCTGTACGATCAAGATGAGCAATGCGAACACCATTGAGGTGCGTGGGTACATCGGTATCTCATTGATTGGTCGCACGGATACCTGGACCCGGCAAGTAGCCAAGTAGGATCATCCGATCCTTAGGGCGATACAAAGTTCAAGCTGATCCCCACATAAAAGGGATTCCCAAGCGCACTGGTAAAGTAGCGTTGGTTTTGAGCTTTACCATTGTACACGTTCATGCCATCGAAGCGCCAGTTGTAGCGCAGGCCGGCTTGTGCATTCATCCAGAGGAAGCCGGATAATTTTTTGTCCCACATGATGCGGGGTTTAAGTTCGCCGCGTTGGAGATACAGGGTTCCGGTTGGACTGTTTGGCATGCGCATCCAAAATTGGTTGCCTTCCAATTCGAAACCCAGCTGTACAATGCTGGTGGTGGAGAAATTATAGCGCAGGTGACCGCGAGCTGGCAATAGAAGTTCCATGCCCCACTTATCCGTAAAGGTTTTATTCCACAGCACCACTGGTACATGTATGATCTGTCCGGCCCGGTAGGTGCGGGCAAGTCCGAATCCGTACATATTTTTTTCAGACCGTTTCCATCCATAAACGGCGGTGGCGCTGATGGTGAGTGATCGGCCGTTGATGTCCTGAATCTTTTCAAAAACACCGTTGAAATCGGCGCTGGCTTGCAGGATCAAGAAATTCTTTTCATTGAGGGGTTTGAAGATCGTGGTGTTGATGCCTGTGCTGGTCAGTGATCGGCTGTCCAGTTCGCGGGCTATCTGGTTGGTGCCCGGATCGGTGATGGCTATACGACTGCTCCAGTAATTGGCACCCAACTGCCAGATTATTTTATTGGTTGATAAAACCGGAACATTTACCTGCGCTTTGATTGATGTCATCTGAGAGGCCGAAAAACTTTGCAGTGCGGGTAACATCGCCGAAACCGGGATATCGGGAATGGCATAACTCCCCGTACGCTCGATCCCCAGGCTGATGATCCGCTGCGGGGTTTGATTGAGCACTTTTTGATTGCAATAGCGCTTCACCCCTTCGGCATCCCCGAATTTGCTGTAGTCAAATTCCTCTGTACTGTCTACCTGTGCCATCACAAACGTAGGTAGAATTAAGAGTAGGCCGATGAGTTGATGCCGCATAGCGTAAATTTTTATGGTAGCGCAAAAATAGAGCAGCTATGTCATTATCTGCGTTTTTGATCTAATTGAACACATGTCTCACAGCTTATAAGTCGATTTAATCATTTTGAAGAAGAGATTGTCGGAGAGAAGGCTTCTCAGTTTCAAGATCAATGGGGCGGGGGCACCAACCGGGTAGCGCATGCGGTTGCGGTTGTCGGTAGCAGCCTTAAAAATTCCTTTGGCGATTTTTTCCGGCGTTTCTGCATTTTTCATGGCCTTTATGGCCGCCGCACTGAATTTTTGTAAATATTCATCGTAGGCGTTGGTTTTTTCGGTACCGATGAATTGCCGGCTGCGACCCGTAAACTCGGTAGCAGTCAGTCCTGGCTCCACGATCTTCAGTTGAATATTTAATGGTGCCAATTCATAGTGCAATGATTCCGTGAATCCCTCGACCGCAAATTTTGTGGCGTGGTAAATGCTGTAGAAGGGGAACGTGATTTTTCCGCCCATGCTGGATACCTGAATGATCATGCCGCCACCAGTGGTTCTCATGTGCTGAATCGCCTCGCGGGTAACACGCATCAGCCCGAATACATTTGTATTGAATTGCCCCTCGATCACTTCATCCGACATGGCTTCAAAAACTCCATCCACCCCAAACCCTGCGTTATTTACTACCACGTCGATCTTGCCAAATTCCCGGGTGGCATTCTCGAAGGCATCGCGAATGGTGTCAGGCTTTGTAACATCCAGTGCCATTAAACGGATGTTGTTGAATCGTGTAAGTGCTTGCTCTTTTTCCGGGGTACGTTGCGTGGCGATCACATTCCATCCCCTTTCGGCAAATAGGATCGCAGTTGATTTGCCAATTCCGCTCGAAGTGCCTGTTATCAATACGGTCTTTTTCATGTAATGAGTTTTTATTTGAAGGCAAACCTAGGTCGGGGGCCATAAACCAGCAACAGTAGAGTATACTCTATGGTCTATATTTAGTTATCCACACGTATCTTCGTCTCATGTTGATCAACGAGTTATCCAAACGGTCGGGCGTTTCCATTCATACCATTCGATTTTATGAAAAGTCCGGTTTGATCAAAGGATTACGGGACGATCAGGTTACGTCCAATAATTATTTCCATTACGATGAGGAGGCAGTGGAGCGGCTGGAGTTTATAAACGATGCCAAGTCCGTCGGCTTTACCATTAAGGAGATTGGACAGGTAATCGATGCATGGTACAATGATGTCTATTCCAAAAAGCAAAAGATCGCGATTCTAGAAAACCAATTGGCTTCATTGGAAGAAAGGCTTAAGGAGATCCGTCAGATGAAAAGAAAAATTGCTGCCTTTATTGTGGATGTAAAACAAGACAGCTGTAAGTAATGATTTTTGCGAACCAACGCTTAAATGTCAGTAACTTAAACCCTAAACTCCATTAAAATGCAAGAACAAAATTTTAAAAATCATGCCCGTCTTCATCCCTTCTATCATTATTTCTTGATGCCGGCATCGTTTGGGGGAGTGGTTTACAGTGCCGTACAGTTTTTTGGATCAATCGGGGGTGATTATAAAATTCCGTTTCTTGTTTTTCTGGCATTTGTTCTGTTATTCGGCTCCATCGCCCTTGTTCGGATTTACGCGTTGAAAGTGCAGGATCGCGTCATTCGTCAAGAGGAGAATTTTCGCCATTTTCTCTTGACCGGCAAGCCACTGGATGCCAACCTTCGTTCTGGCCAAATCATTGCCCTGCGTTTTGCAGCCGATGCTGAATTTCCAACGTTGGCTGCACGAGCCTTGAGTGAAAATCTCAGCCCCAAGCAGATCAAGGAGTCCATCAAAGATTGGCGGGCTGACTACCGTAGGGTGTGAGGGTTATTTTTTAGCTACATCGTTAAACCTTTCAGTGGATCTTATATCTGATGGTCATGCACAAACAATTTTTCGCCGCAATCTTGTTGCTGTTCGTTAGCCTTTCTTCTTGCAAAAAGAATGAGCCGACTCCGGTGCCCACCCCTGATCCGCTGTATTTCCCGCCAGTCTCCGGAACCGAGTGGCAGTCCCTGACCCCCGCCTCTCTGGGCTGGAATGAGACGCAGCTGAATGACCTTTACCCGTATCTGCAATCCAAGAATACCAAGGCCTTCATCATTTTGAAAAATGGAAAGATCGTTGCTGAAAAATACTTCGGAACGTTCACGGCCGATAGTCTATGGTACTGGGCCTCTGCCGGAAAAACCATGACAGCCTTTCTGGTGGGTATCGCTCAGCAGGAGGGGCGGCTGAATATCAATGAGCGCAGTTCTACCTATTTGGGAAGGGGGTGGACTTCCTTGCCTGTACTCAAGGAAGATCTCATTACCGTGCGGCATCAGCTTACCATGACTACTGGGCTTGATGATGGCGGTGCAGATGACGATTGTACTTCACCAGCTTGTCTCACCTACAAAGCAGATGCAGGCACCCGCTGGGCTTATCACAATGCCCCATACACGTTGTTGGAAAAGGTGGTGGAAAATGCCACGGGACAATCCTACAATACCTATTTCCAGCAGAAGGTGCGCAACCTGATCGGCATGAATGGATTCTGGTTGCGCAGCGGCTTCAACAACGTGTTGTATAGCAATGCACGCAGCATGGCCCGCTTTGGATTATTGATGCTGAACAAGGGGAAATGGGATCAAACGCCGATCCTGGCCGATCCAAACTATTTTACGGCACAAGTGAACTCATCACAAGCCATCAATAACTCCTATGGGTACTTGACCTGGTTGAATGGGAAATCCAGTTACATGACACCAATCTTTCAGAACGTATTTCCCGGCATGCTCATTCCCAACGCACCGGCCGATTTGTATTGTGGACTTGGAAAGAATGATCAGAAAGTCTACGTAGTTCCTTCCCAAAAACTGGTCGTGATCCGAATGGGGGAGTCCTCCGGCACGCCGGCACTGGCTATATCCGGATTTGATAATGAACTATGGGGCAGATTAAAAACGATCATCGGGTATTGATCCCCGTTGTCAGACACTCACATTGAACTCCCTGAGCGCATCGTTCAGGCTGGTCTTTTGATCAGTGCTTTCCTTTCGTTTGCCAATGATGAGGGCACAGCCCACGCCAAATTCACCAGCCGGGAATTTCTTGTTGTAGGTTCCCGGAATGACAACACTACGCGTCGGTACGCGTCCTTTCATTTCAATGGGCTCCGCTCCGCTGACATCAATGATCTTGGTGGATTGGGTCAGCACCACATTCGCGCCCAGTACGGCTTCTTTTTCGACGATTACGCCTTCCACTACAATGCATCGGCTTCCGATGAAGCAGCCGTCTTCTATGATGACGGGACTGGCCTGTAGGGGCTCCAGCACACCGCCAATACCTACACCACCACTCAGGTGTACGCCTTTCCCGATCTGGGCACAGCTGCCCACGGTGGCCCATGTGTCTACCATCGTCCCTTCATCCACATAGGCACCGATATTTACATAAGAGGGCATCAACACCACATTCTTTCCCAGATAGGAGCCATACCGCGCAATGGCATGGGGCACGGCGCGTACACCGATCTCCGCATAATTGCGTTTCAGCAACATCTTGTCATAAAACGTAAAGGGGTCCATCTCCCAAGCTTGCATGGGTTGAATGGCGAAATACATCAGGATGGCCTGTTTTACCCACTCATTGACCTGCCAGCCCGCATCTGCCGGTTCTGCTACGCGCAATTGTCCTCGGTCCACTTGCTCGATGACCGCACGTACCGCATCCGCATAGATTTTGTCCTTCAATAATTCACGGTTCGACCAGGCAGACTCAATAAGGGATTTCATGTGTGTTGATTTGCCGCGAATTTAGCCATTTCATCAGATGCTATCTTTGTGAAATGCGAATCGGATTTGATGCAAAAAGGGCTTTTCATAATGTAACCGGTCTGGGTCATTACAGCCGAACCCTGATCCGCTCCTTAGCCGAATATTTTCCGGATCATCAGTATTACCTGTTCAATCCCAAATCGCCGGCTCGTTTTGCCCTGCCTTGGGATGGAGTGAATAGGAGCAACCTGATCGAGGTGATTCCCACTCGTGCACTTGATCGACTCCTTCCATCTGCCTGGCGCTCTTCCTGGGTCAAAAAAGACCTTCGGAAGAACCAGATCGATCTCTATCACGGGCTTAGTCACGAGATTCCCCGCGGCATGGAGCGTAGGGGCATCCGTACTGTGGTCACCATCCACGACCTGATCTTTGAACGCTATCCGGATCAATATAATCCCATCGATGTGCGGATCTACCGGAATAAATTTCGACATGCCTGCGAAAAAGCAGATCGCATCATCGCCATCAGTGAGCAAACCAAAAAAGACATCGTTGAGTTTTACAAAATCCCTGCACGTAAAATTCGAGTGTGCTACCAAAGCTGTCAGCCTGCTTTCTTTGAAACGGTTTCGGCAGCCGAAAAAGAACAGGTAAAACAGCGGTATCAATTGCCGGATGATTTCTTTCTATATGTGGGCAGCATCATTGAGCGGAAAAACCTGGACAATGTGGTCAGGGCATTGCATGCGATTCGCCAAGAAACCGATCTTCCCCTGGTGGTGATCGGGACGGGCGGGAAATACGAGCGGACCGTAAAAGCCAGCATAGAAGAATTAGGCCTGAGCGATCGGGTGATTTTTTTATCCCGTTCTGAAGCTGCAAAAAACAGCGAACGTTTTCAGCAGGCAACCGATTTTCCGGCCATTTATCAATTGGCCACTGCCATGATCTATCCGTCGATCTTCGAGGGATTTGGTATACCGGTATTGGAGGCCCTTGCCAGTGAGTTGCCCGTAATCACGTCCAATCTTTCCTGCTTACCGGAGGCGGCCGGGCCAGGAAGTCTGTTGATCGATCCACATGATCCACAAGCCATTGCCAACGCCATGCGGATCGTTTTTACGGATCGGCAGAAAGTAACGGAGATGAAAAAGGTCGGGAAGGAACATGCACTCCGGTTTACGCCATTGGCCACCGCCAAAAAGGTGATGGATCTTTACGAGTCGATCTGATGGAATTTGAATTGGAAATAGCAGCCTGTCTGAACGTACTGAGAGATGGTGGGGTGATCTTGTATCCGACCGATACGGTATGGGGATTGGGATGCGACGCCACGAATGAAAACGCGGTTGCCAGGCTGTATGAAATAAAAGAACGTCCCCCGGATCTTCCGATGATCATATTGGTGACGGAGGAGCAAGATGTACTCAAGCACGTTGCCGCACCCGATCTCGCGCTATTCGATTATTTGAAGACAACAAACCATTCCACGACGGTGATGTATGAAGGAGGGATCGGAGTGGCAGATAACCTGTTGGGTTCGGACGGCAGCGTTGCCATCCGGATCTGTGCCGATCCGTTTTGTCGACATCTCATCAAACGCTTCGGAAAACCGATCGTGTCTACCTCTGCCAATCTGCACGGAGAACAAAGCCCATCTTTCTTTAGTGATATTTCACTTTCGATTTTGGATCAAGTGGATTACGCGGTATCATTTCGTCGGGACCAGCCCGAAACAAGTAGATCATCCACCGTGATCAGGTGGGAAAACGGAATGCCGATAGTCGTGCGTCCATAGCCGATGGCACGTTGTATCTTTGGCCGCTGATGAACATTCATTTCACAGATGTAGAGCAGGTTTGGATGGATAGGGTGGCCAGGGCTGCACAGGCATTGGGGCTGGAGACCTACCTGGTGGGCGGATTCGTGCGCGATAAATTGTTGGATCGTCCAACCAAAGACGCCGACTTCGTGTGCGTGGGGGATGCCTTGTTGCTGGCAAAAAAAGTGGCGGAATCGTTGTCGCCCCGCCCCACGGTCAGTTTATTCAAAACATTTGGTACAGCGCATATTCAATTGCCTGACGGGTGGGACTTAGAATTTGTGGGTGCCCGAAAGGAAAGTTATCAATCTCATTCCCGTAAACCGGCGGTGGAACCCGGCAGCATTCAGGATGATCAGTTGCGAAGAGACCTTACCATCAATGCGCTGGCTGTTTCTTTAAATGAATCCAACTACGGAGAGCTGGTGGATCCTTTTGGAGGCAGGGAAGATCTGGAGAACAAGATCCTGCGCACCCCATTGCCTCCGGATCAAACTTTTTCAGACGATCCACTTCGTATGATGCGAACCATACGCTTCGCTACGCAGTTAGGCTTTTCGATCGAGGAGAACACGTGGAATGGAATTTGTCAGCAAGCCGATCGAATCCGGATCATTTCGCAGGAACGGATCACCGATGAATTAAATAAGATCATTGTCGCCGAAAAACCATCGGTGGGGTTGGATCTGCTCTACCGATCCGGTTTGCTGGAACGCATTTTTCCGCAGCTGGTGGCCTTACGAGGAGCCGAGTACCGCGATGGGCATGGGCACAAGGATAATTTTTACCATACGTTACAAGTACTCGATAATTTATCGTGCAACACAACCGATCTCTGGCTTCGTTGGGCGGCGGTATTGCACGACATTGCCAAGCCGCAAACCAAGCGATATGAGCCCGGGCATGGTTGGACTTTTCACGGGCATGAGGTGGTGGGTGGCCGAATGGTGCCCAAGATCTTTACCCAACTCAAGTTGCCGCTCAATGAACACATGCGGTTTGTCAAGAAATTGGTAGAGTTACATTTACGGCCGATCAGTCTGACCAAGGAGAACATCACCGATTCAGCGATCCGTCGCTTGCTCTTTGAGGCCGGTGATGATTTTGATTCATTGATGATGCTTTGTGAGGCGGATATCACGTCCAAAAACAAACAGAAGGTTAGCCGATATCTTTCCAATTTTCAATTGGTGCGTGAACGTTGCAAGGTCGTAGAGGAAAAAGATCAGATTCGCAATTGGCAGCCGCCCATCTCCGGCGAACTCATTATGCAGACGTTCGGATTGTCACCTTCCAAACCTGTTGGGATCATCAAGGATTCGCTGAAGGATGCCATGTTGGATGGGGTGATCGAGAACACGTATGACGCCGCGTATGCGTTCATGATAGAGAAGGGAAAAGAGCTGGGACTGACACGGGTAAGTTCTTGACGCCCGAAACCCTTCAAGGCATAACTTTGTGCCATGGCCATTTTACGTTTTCGCGTTTATTTCGAAGAGGATGAATCGGTATACCGAGACATTGCCGTTCGGCACACACATACTTTTCTGGATCTTCATCAGGCCATCCTGAAATCCTATGAGTTCGACAGCAAGCATGCAGCTACTTTTTTTCGAAGCAACGACCAGTGGCAACAGGGCCGCGAGATCTCGCTGGAGGTTTATGATAAATCTTATAAGGCTCCGCCTTTATTGATGGCAGAAACCAAGATCGCTGCCGAGATTAAGAGTCCCAACCAGCGATTCATGTATCAATATGATTTCGTGAAAGGTTGGAATTTTCTCATTGAGCTGATCAATGTTTCCAACGAAGAGGATCCCAATAAAGAATATCCCGCATTGGTTCGTTCAACCGGTTTGGCGCCCAGTCAATATGGCACAAAAAGCATGTTGGGAGAAAAATTTGCCGACATAGAGGAGAAATACGATCTGTTGCAGGCGGGTGATGGGTTTGGGGAGAAAGATGAAGAAGGAGAGGATGTTGCCTCGGATGAGGTATTTGGTGCCGAGGAGGAAGAGTAATTCTTATGAACCGGTCTTCAAAGACAGTCATTGCGGTGGTGGGTCCGACCGCTGTTGGAAAAACAGCGATGGCCATTCAATTGGCCCAACGTTTTCAGACACAGATCCTTTCAGCCGATTCGCGTCAATGTTTTCAGGAACTTACGATCGGCGTGGCACGTCCAACACAAGAAGAATTAAAAGCCGTCCCCCATCATTTCATTGCTTCTCACAGCATTCAATTGTCGTTTACAGCGTCCGATTATGAAACCTATGCACTTGGCGTGGCGAGCGACATATTCGCTCAAAAAGACCATTTGGTTTTGGCAGGTGGTACAGGTTTGTACATACACGCTTTCATGAACGGATTAGATCCCGTTCCCGCGGTGGACGCCAACATTCGTACGGAGGTGATGAAGATCCATCAAGAGCGGGGTGTGGGGGGATTGGAAGCGGAACTACAACTGCTTGATCCGGCATTTGCAGAGAAAGGGGAGATGAAAAATCCGCAGCGCATGATGCGTGCCCTGGAAGTTGTGAAGGCTACCGGAAAGAGTATTTTGTCGTATCGTTCAGGTGTTTCAAAAGAGCG
>Ga0315906_10000568_pt1 | contig 59053 bp, 53 predicted proteins | sample LakEriMetagenome_4_FD_203526 | JGI IMG/M metagenome (GOLD analysis project Ga0315906, IMG submission 203526) | Freshwater fungal communities from buoy surface, Lake Erie, Ohio, United States - Buoy 2 MA122 | ecosystem: Environmental > Aquatic > Freshwater > Lake > Lake biofilm | place: USA... | reverse complement strand
CCTCGAACTCCAGCTTGGCCGTCAGGCCCGACACTTCCTTCAGCTCGGCATTCGCACGGTACTCGATGATGCCGTCATAGTGCTGCTTGAAAGCGCGCTCGAACAAGGCCTTCTTGGACTGGATCTCGGGGTTGGCGTCCAGCACCAGCACCTTGGACCTGGGCTTGGCCGTCTTCAGATAGCTGGCCACCATGCAGGCCCGCTCGTACGGGCCAGGGGGGCAGCGGTAGGGCACCCGGGGAATCGACATGGCGAACACGCCGCCATCACGCATGGACTCCAGCTGTTTGCGCAAGGCCACGGTCTGTGGGCCGGCCTTCCAGCTGTGGGTGATGCGCCCGCTGTCCACCGCGGCTTGCAGACCACCGACCTGCTCGTACATGAAGTCGATGCCCGGCGAGACGATGAGGCGGTCGTAGGCCAGCTCGCCGCCACCGGCCAGCCGCACCTTCTTGCCCGTCGCATCAACGGCGGTGACGTCGCCTTGCACCACCTTCACACCCATGGCCTTGAGGCCGTCGTAGCCGCGGGTGATGTCACCCATCTGCTTGTGGCCGCCCAGCACCATGTTGCTGATCGGGCAAGACACGAAGCTGGTGTTGCGCTCGACGAGCGTTACGTCGACGTTGCCGCCCCACATCTTGAGATAGCGGGCCGCCGTGGCGCCGCCAAAACCGCCGCCCACCACCACCACACGGCCGATGGACGGACCGCTGGACATGCCGGCGCAGCCGGTGAGGGCAAGGCCGGACAAGGCAGCACCTGCGCCCAGCAGACGGCGGCGGGAGAGTTCGCTGTGAAATCGTTGTGACATGGCGGATCTCCTCACTTCCGGGGCTGCTGGGCGGCAAAGAAGCCCGCGATCAGCTTGATCTGTTCATCGGTGTAGCCCTTGGCGATCTGGTGCATGATCGTCACGCCCTGGGGCTGAGGGGTGGTCTTGTAGTAGGTCATCAGCGCCACCGTGCGCTCCGCGGGCGTACCCGCCAGAGACTTCATCTCGCCGCGGGCGTTGCCGTTGGTGCCGTGGCAGTTGGCGCAGGTGGCCGCCAGGTTACGGGCCAGATGCGGGTTGGGCGCGGGGGCCTGGGCCTGCGCAGCGGCCGAAGCCAGTGCAAGCACCCCTGCCCAGACAGACAGCTTGGGCGCAGTGCGGACAGAAATCTGCATCGTGCTTCTCCTCGTTGATGGTCTTGGTTGGGCAACCGGGCGATTCAAGTCGCCGGCGCTGCCGATTTTAGATTGTGTGTGAAGCGCCTGATTTGAACTGCGTGGGCACCGCAACGTCATCATCGTTTTCTCGGACAAAGCAGCTGTCCAACGGCCCGCAGCCCGTGTGATGGACAGACCGCGGGGATCGAACTTGCCCGACGTTGAATATCGTAATATCAACACATGCTGATGTTGAAACAGGTTCTCTCGGTGTTTGCCCTGATGCTGGGCTTGCTGGGGGTGGCCGGGTCCGCCGTCGCTGCCCATGAAGCCAACCGACCGCAGGCGCTGCCTGTGGCACCGGGTATCTGGATGGTGCAGGGCCTGTCGGCGCTGGGCTCTTCAGCCAACCGCAACTTCATCTCCAACGCGGGCTTCGTCGTCACCTCCACGGGTGTGGTGGTGATCGATGCGCTGGGTTCGCCCGAACTGGCACGCGAGTTGCGCGCCGAAATTGCCCGCGTGACCCCCCTGCCGGTGACACACGTGATCGTCACCCATTACCACGCCGACCACATCTACGGCCTGCAGGTCTTCAAGGACGAAGGCGCGAGCGTCGTGGCACATCGCCAGGCTCTCCTGTACCTGAACTCCGACACCGCACAGCAGCGCCTGGCCGCCAGCCGGGAAGAGCTCTTCCCCTGGGTGGACGAGAAGACGCGGCTGGTGACGGCCGACCGGTGGATCGACGGCCCCGCCACCTTGCAGGTGGGCGACACCACCCTGGAGCTGCACCCGGTGGGCCCTTCGCACACGCCGGAAGACCTGGCCGTCTGGCTGCCGCAGCGCCGGGTGCTGTTTGCTGGCGATCTGGTGTTCAGGGGCCGCATTCCCTTCGTGGGCCAGGCCGACAGCGCGCACTGGGTGCAGGCCCTCGACACGCTGCTGGGTTTTGACGCGCAGGTGGTGGTGCCGGGTCACGGCCCGGTCTCCGACCGAGTGCGCGATGATCTGCAACTGACGCGTGACTACCTGCTGCACCTGCGGCGCACCATGGGCGAAGCCGCGCGCAACATGGACCCCTTCGAAGAAGCCTATGCGCGCACCGACTGGTCGCGCTTCGAGAAGCTGCCGCTGTTCAGCGTGGCCAACCGGATGAACGCCTACAACACCTACTTGCTCATGGAGCAGGCCAAGTGAGCACGCCGGTGTCCCCCGCATCGCCACCCCTCGCCCCCACGGCCCTGGCGGCTGGTACTGCACCACGGCGGCGGCTGCTGCGCACCGCGGCCCTGGTCGCGCTGTACCCGCTGTACCCGCTGACCGGCCCGGCATCGGCACAGCCACAGCAGGGGCAGGCCGTCGTCTGGCCCGACGTCACGCTGCTGGACGACACACGCTGGGGTTCGGCCCAGGCCCAGGGCAAGCACGTCATCGTGGTGTTCTGGTCCACCACCTGCCCCTTCTGCCTGCGCCACAACGCGCACATCGAGAAACTGCGGCGGGCGGCCACCGGCCGCGCGCTGGCGATCATCACCGTCGCGCGGGACAAGGACCCGGCCACCGTGAAGGCTTACCTTGCGCGTCACGGCTACGGCTTTCAGGTGACGATGGCGCAGGACGCCATGGCTGCGGCACTGTCCACACGCAAGGTGATACCGCTGACCATCACGGTGGATCGGCAGGGCAGGCTCGGGCAGGTCATCCCCGGCGAGATGTTCGAAGACGATGTGATGGAATGGCTGCGCCTGGGATGAAACCCTTGCACCAGACAGTGGATGGACGCCTCATGATGAAAACCAAGACTCTGCGGCTCCTGGCCGGCCTCATGCTGGCAGGCAGTGGCCTGCTGCCGATGCAGGCGGGCGCGCAGGGCCACGACATCTTCAAGGATGCCGACCTGCCCCTGGGCGAGAAACTCATCAAGGAACACGCCTGCAACGCCTGCCACATCCGCAAGGTGGGCGGCGACGGCTCGGCGATCTACCGGCCGGCCGGGCGCATCAACACCCCTGGCGCAATGCGCGGCATGGTGGACATGTGCAGCACCGAGCTGAACCTGGGCCTGTTTCCGGAAGAAGTGACCGCCGTGGCCGCCGTGCTGCAGCGGGATCACTACCGGTTTCCCGCCCCCAGGAAGTGAGCTGCAAGCAAAGTTCGCTGAATTCGTGCATCATCACCCACTGATATTCTGGATGTGGAGTGAGCAATCGCATGAGTGACACCGAGCGGGACGACTCTGAAGCCGTCTTCAACACCGCAGCCGAGCTCTTCGGGTTGCTGTCCACGCCCATCCGCCTGCGCATCCTGAGTTCGCTGTGCCATGGCGAGAAGAACGTCTCGCAGTTGCTGGCGGAAATCCCCACCACCCAGCCCAACATGAGCCAGCATCTGTCCACGCTGTACCGCGCGGGTGTCCTGGGCAAGCGGCGCGACGCCACTCAGATCTACTACCGCATCGAGAACCAGCAGGCCGTGGCCGTGTGCCGCTCGGTGTGCACGCAAATCGCCATGGACATGGCGGAGGTGACTGAAGAAGCTGCCTGAGCAGCACGAGCGTCCTGGGTGCCCTGAGCGGCCGGGAAGAGCCGCATGAGGGCTGCATGTCAACCGAACGTTGGCAGAAAAGCGTTCAGGTCCTGATTTCGCCCTGCCCCAGCACCACCCACTTCATCGAGGTCAGGCCTTCCAGCCCCACCGGCCCGCGGGCGTGGAACTTGTCGGTGCTGATGCCGATCTCGGCCCCCAGGCCGTATTCGAAGCCGTCGGCAAAGCGCGTGCTGGCATTCACCATCACGCTGGCCGAATCCACCTCGCGCAGGAAGCGCATGGCGTTCGGATGGTTCGTGGTGAGGATGGCGTCGGTGTGGTGCGAGCCGTAGCGGTTGATGTGGCCGATAGCCTCGTCCAGGCTCGCCACCACCTTCACGCTGATGACGGGTGCCAGGTACTCCTCGGACCAGTCGGCCTCGGTGGCATCCACCAGCTCTGCGCCGGGCACGGCCTGCAAGACGGCCCGTGAAGCTGGACAGCAGCGCATCTGCACGCCCTTGGCCGCGAAGACGGCACCGATGCGGGGCAGAAAGGCTGCCGCCTGGCGCTCGTGCACCAGCAGGGACTCCGCCGCATTGCAGGGGCTGTACTTCTGGGTCTTGGCGTTGTCGGTGACGGTTACCGCCAGGCCCAGGTCCACCTCGGCATCCACGTAGACGTGGCAGTTACCGTCCAGGTGCTTGATGACGGGCACCCGCGCCTCGGCGCTGATGCGCTCGATCAGGCTCTTGCCGCCGCGCGGGATGATCACGTCCACCGATTCCGGCATGGCGATCAGGCGGCCCACGGCGGCGCGGTCGGTGGTCTCCACCAGTTGCACGGCCGCAGGAAGCAGGCCGGCCTCGGCGAGCGCGGCCTGCACACAACGCCACAGCGCCAGGTTGGAGTGCAGCGCCTCGGAGCCGCCGCGCAGGATGCAGGCATTGCCGCTCTTGATCGCCAGCGAGGCCGCTTCGATGGTGACGTTGGGCCGGCTCTCGTAGATCATGCCGAACACACCCAGCGGCACACGCATGCGCCCCACGCTGATGCCGGAGGGGCGGCGCTTGACCTCGGTGATCTCGCCCACGGGGTCGGGCATCGCGGCCAGTTGTTCGCAACCCTGGGCGACGGTGTCGATGACAGCCGGCGTCAGTTTGAGGCGGTCCACCATCGGCTCGGCCAGGCCGGCGGTGCGCGCGGCGTCCAGGTCCTGAGCGTTGTGATGCTGCAACTCGGGCAAGGCCTCGCGCAGGCGCCGCGCCAGCGCCCGCAAGGCCTGGTCCTTGGCTGCGGTGGAGGCCGCGGCCATCGCGGTGGAGGCGGCGCGGGCCTGTGCGCCCAGGTGCGCCATGTAGGCGGGGATGTCGACAACCTTCATGCCTGCATTGTCGGGCCAGAACCATTGCCGGGTCACCTTGCCGGACAGCCGCGCGAGGCGCAGCGGCGTTCTACCAGCCCAGCAGCGCCAGCACGGCCACCCACAGCGAGGACGTGAACACGAAAGCCACCGTGGACAGCACGATGGCCGCCGTGGCCTCGGCCTCGTGGGTGCGGTAGCGCAGCGCGAAGATCAGCGCATTGCTGCCCACCGGGGCCGCCGCCATCATCACCAGCACCGACAGCGACAGCCCGCTCACGCCGAAGACGAAGTGCGCGCCCAGCAGCACCACCGCAGGCAGCACCAGCAACTTCAGCACACTCAGGCCCAGCGCGCCGCGCACACGCCCGCGCAGGCCGTACTGCGCCAGGTTCGTGCCGATGAGAAACAGGCACAGCGGCACCACGGCCGCCGTCAGTGACAGCAACAGTGCATCGACCACGGGATGAAGGCCCAAGCCCGTCAGGTTCCAGGCCAGCCCCAGCAGGATGGGCAGCATCACCGGGTGGAACACGGCACTGCGCACCGCTGTCTTGACAGTGCCGACGAGAGACTGCCCGGCCCCTGAACGGGCGATGGCCACCTCGGCCAGCACCGTCAGCAGCGTCAGCACCACCAAGCCATGCAGGCTGATCAGGGCCAGATGCAAGCCCAGGCCGACCTCTCCGAACAGGGCCGCCGCCATGGGAATGCCCAGCTGCACCGAATTGCCGTACGTGGCGGCCACGCCCAGGGTGGCGGCCGCCGCGGCAGGCCCGCCGCGGACCCGTTCGACTGCGGAGGCCCCGACTTGCGCGCCCGCTGGCGGCGGCTGAACCTGGGCCAGGCCCTGCTGGCGCGCCACTCTTCGCTGCTGCCATGCATAGAACACGCCCAGATAGGCCAGCACGGGCGCGAAGTAGGCCACCAGCGTGGTCCAGGGCATGGCGGCGAAGTCCATGCGCGCCATGGTGCGGAACAGCAGCGCCGGCACGAAGATGTTGTATGCCGCGTCCGAGAGCACCCGGTTGGCCTGGGCCAGCCCCGAAGCCCCTGCGGCAGCCTCCTGGCCCGTCGGGGCTGCAGGCTCCGAGGCGCCGATCCAGCCCACGCGCGCCGCCACCCAGCCCACCCCCGCCGTGGCAAAGATGGCCAGCAGCTTGAACAGGAGTTCCAGCGTCACGCGTACGCCCCAGCGCAAGCCCCCGTGCAAGCCCTCGCACGAGCCCTCGCACGAGCCCCCGCACAAACCACGGCGCATGGGCGCGCTGCAGCCGGCCGCGCTGCGTTCAAGCTCTTCTCGAAGATCACGTTCAGCCGGCGCTCTTCTTGGCCGCTGCCTTCTTCGCGGCCACCTTGGCCGGGGCCTTGGCCGTCCGCGGCTCGAACTCGAAGACGACGCGGCCTTCCTTGCGGTCGTAGCTCAGGAAGGCCTTGAACTTGCGCCGCGTCTTGTTGGACACGAAGTTCTCCAGCAGGGACGTCTTGCCCGTGGCCAGCAGGCGTGTCATCTCCTCGGGCGGCACGGGCTGCTGCAGGATGATCTTGCCGCTCTTGAAGTCGCAGGTCACATGCGCGCCCACGCTGCGCTCGCACACGTAGGAGCCGCCGTGGTCGAAGACCCGGCCCTGGCACTTGGGGCAGGCGCCCAGCGAGGCCTGGGCGGAGAAGTCCACCGGCTCGCCGTCGCCTTCGGCCTGCCTGGCGTCATCGCCAAAGTCGAACTCCAGCTTCCAGTTGGAGATGTCCGGGTCATGCACCAGCTTCATCTCGGCCGTGAAGGGCCACCCGGCCTTGGAGCGAAAGCCCTCCAGCGGGCCGATGCGCCGGTCGCGCAGGAAGGCCTCGGCCTCGGCGATCTCGAAGGGGCGGCCCGCGGGAATCTTGGTGATGGAGAAGCCGCAACCTTCCGTCTCCGGCCCCGCCGCAGCCACGGCCCCGCCGCCCGTGCAGCTGAAGCGGCGGTAGTTCTCCTTGACCAGGCCGCCGCAGTTGGGGCATGGCGTCTTCAGCGTGGCGTAGTCGCCCGGGATGGTGTCGCGGTCGTACTCCTTGGCCTTCTTCACGATGCGCTCGGCCATCTTGGCGATCTCGGCCATGAAGGCATCGCGCTTCAACCGCCCATGCTCCATCTCCGACAGCTGGTGCTCCCAGTTGCCGGTGAGCTCGGGCTTGGTCAGGTCCTCCACGCCCAGGCCGCGCAGCAGCGTCATCAACTGGAACGCCTTGGCCGTGGGCACCAGGTCGCGGCCGTCGCGCAGCATGTACTTCTCGGCCAGCAGGCCCTCGATGATGGCCGCGCGGGTGGCCGGCGTGCCCAGGCCCTTTTCGGCCATGGCCTCGCGCAGCTCGTCGTCCTCGATCAGCTTGCCCGCGCCTTCCATGGCCGACAGAAGCGTGCCCTCGTTGTAGCGCGCCGGCGGCCGGGTCTGCAACGCCTTGACGTCCAGGCTCTCGGTGCGCACCACTTCGCCGGCCTTCACGGCCACCAGGTTGGCGTCTTCGTCCTGCGCCTCCTTGCCGTACACCGCCAGCCAGCCCGGGTTCACCAGCACCTTGCCGTTGGTCTGGAAGCGGTGCTCTGCACCCGCGGCCTTGACGTTGGAGATGCGCGTGGTGACCATGAACTCCGCCGAGGGGTAGAACACCGCCAGGAAGCGCTTGACCACCATGTCGTAGAGCTTGGCCTCGATCTCGCTGAGCGACTTGGGCGCCTCCAGCGTGGGGATGATGGCGAAGTGGTCCGACACCTTGGCGTTGTCGAAGACGCGCTTGGTGGGCTTGACGTAGCCGTCATTCAGCGCCTTGCGGGCGTGCATGGAGAGCTCACGCAGCGGCCCGGGCAGCGGGCTGTCGGCCAGCATCTCGAAGGTGTTGCGCACGGTGCCGAGATAGTCCTCGGGCAGGGCGCGCGAGTCCGTCCGCGGGTAGGTCAGCACCTTGTGCTTCTCGTACAGCGCCTGCGCCAGCGACAGCGTGGTCTTGGCCGAGAAGCCGAAGCGCGAGTTGGCCTCACGCTGCAGCGTGGTCAGGTCGTACAGCAGCGGGCTGGCCTGCGTGCTGGGCTTGGCCTCCTCGGTGACGCTGGCCGGCTCACCCCGGCAGGCCTGCGCGATGGCCTGCGCATCGGCCGCGGTCCACAACCGGTCGGCGCGCTGCTCGGGGTCGGCCGGGTCCTTCTTCCACGCCGGGTTGAACCACTTGCCCTCGTAGGTGCCGGCGGCGGCGTCAAAGGTGGCGCGCACCTCCCAGTAGTCGCGCGCCACGTGCTTGCGGATCTTCTCCTCGCGCTCCACCACGATGGACAGCGTGGGCGTCTGCACGCGGCCGACGGTGGTGAGGAAGAAGCCCCCATCGCGCGAGTTGAAGGCGGTGAAGGCACGCGTGCCGTTGATGCCCACCAGCCAGTCGGCCTCGGAGCGGCTGCGCGCCGCGTCGGCCAGGCCGCGCATCTGCTCGTCGCTGCGCAAGCGGTCGAAGCCGTCGCGGATGGCCTGCGGCGTCATGCTCTGCAGCCACAGGCGCTTGACCGGCTTGTTCAGCGTGCCCTTGGCGCCGGCCGCGTACTGCTCGATCAGGCGGAAGATCAACTCGCCCTCGCGCCCGGCGTCGCAGGCGTTGATCATCTCGGTGACGTCCTTGCGCTTGCACAGCTTGACCACGGCGTTCAGCCGGGTCTTGGCCTTGTCGATGGGCGCGAGGTCGAAATGCGGCGGCACCACGGGCAGGTGGGCGAAGCTCCACTTGCCGCGCTTGACGTCGTACTCCTCGGGCGCCTTGATCTCCACCAGGTGGCCCACGGCCGAGGTGACGACGTAGCGCTCGTTTTCGAAATGCTCGGCGTGCTTCTCGAACTTGCCCGCCACGGGGGTCAGCGCGCGCACGATGTCCTGCGCCACGCTGGGCTTCTCCGCAATGATGATGGCCTTGCTCATCGGTCCTTCTTCGGGCAGTCGGCAGCGGCGCACTGCGCCGCAACCCCGTTCCCTACAATCGTGTGTCTTCGCGCGCGCTCACGTGCATGCACGTGGGCGGGCGCACCCTGGCGCGCACCCCCACACTCTCGCATGTACGCGCGCGCACCCATGAGTTCAATGTAACGAATGCCAAAGAAGCCGCAAGCCGACCCTGTGGGAGGCACTGTCCAGCCGAAGGGCGAACCCCGCGCCCGCGCCACCGCCGGGCGCCGCATCCAGGTGCGCCGCAGCGGGGTGCATGGCAAGGGGGTGTACGCGTTGCAGGCCATCGCGGCGGACCAGACCCTCATCGAATACACCGGCGAGGTCATCACCTGGAGGGAGGCCCTGCGCCGCCACCCGCACGACCCGCGCGATCCGCACCACACCTTCTATTTCCACATCGACGAGCAGCATGTCATCGATGCCAAGTACGGCGGCAATGCCTCGCGCTGGATCAACCACGCCTGCGACCCCAATTGCAAGGCCGACGAGGTGGACGGCCGTATCTTCATCAAGGCGCTGCGTGACCTGATGCCCGGCGAGGAGTTGTTCTACGACTACGGCCTGGTCATCGACGAGCGCTACACGCCCAAGCTGAAGAAGGAGTATGAGTGCCGCTGCGGCAGCCCGAACTGCCGGCGCACCATGCTCTCGCCCAAGCGGTGACCCTCGCCCGGGCTGAGCGCACCACCGCCGGGCGCCTCGCATGACCGACGAGCTGCGCGAAAGCTGGGGTCTGCAGGTCCTGCAGCAAGACCTGCAGAGGGTGGAGCCAGGCTTGACACTGGAGGTGGTGGAGTCCCTCGCGTCCACGAACACGGCGCTGCTGGAGCGGGCCGCTGCAGCGCGGGCCGCCTTGTCTGCGTCTGCGTCTGCGTTTATGTCTGCGTCTGTGTCTGCGCCGGCCAGTGCCGGCGGCGGCGAGCGCCCCACCTGGACCAACTGCCTGCTCGTGGCGCAGGAACAGACCCAGGGCCGGGGCCGGCAGGGCCGCGCCTGGCACGCCCAGCCCGGGTCATCGCTCACCTTCTCCCTGGGCCTGAGCCTGGCGCCGCAGGACTGGTCCGGCTTGTCATTGGCCGTGGGTGTGGCGCTGGCGCAGGCGCTGGACCCGGATGGCGGCCCGAACTGCGATCCGCACGCCGAGCCGGCATCTGGCGCTGAAACCGCCGCACCGCGCATCCTCCTGAAGTGGCCGAACGACCTGTGGCTGCGCGATGAGCAGGCCGCGGGCGGCGGGCGCAAGCTGGGCGGCGTGTTGATCGAAACCGCCGCCGGATGGGCGGATGTCCCGCACACAGCTGAGGTCGGCACCCAGCCGGCTTCAGGGCCGGCAGCCGGCCCCCGACGCCTCCAGGGGCCACGCACCCCAGCGCGCATCTGCGTCATCGGCGTGGGCCTGAACATCGGCCCGCAACTGGCGGTGACGGTGGAGCAGGCCGCCACTGGCGTGGCCTGCCTTCAGGAGATGGAGCCGCAGGCCACGGCAGCGCAAGCCCTGGCCCGCGTGGTGCTGCCGCTGCTCCAGGCGGTACGCCGGTTCGAGCAGTCAGGCTTCGCGGGCGTGGCGCACGCGTTCGCGCGGCGCGACCTGCTGCACGGCAAGGCTGTCTCCACCACGCTGCCAGACCTGCCCGTGGGCATGGCGCAAGGGGTGGACGATGCGGGCGCCTTGCAGGTGCGGGCGCCTGACGGCGCCCTGCGCAGCGTGGTGGGCGGCGAGGTCAGCATCCGCCTGAGGCACGGAGACGCCGCATGCGCATGATCCCCTGGCTGGCCCTGGTGCTGATCGTGGCCAATCTGGGCTTCTGCGTCTGGACGCAAGGCGGGTTCAGCGGGTCCCTGCCTCCGCCCGGCGCCGCCCAGCGTGAACCCGAGCGCCTTCGGCAGCAGGTCCGGCCGGAGTCCGTCGTGGTGCTGTCGCCCAAGGCGGCGTCGGCTGCGCTGGCGCAGATCGCTGCGGCTGAAGCCGCGGCGTCCGCTGCAGCCGGGGTGGCCACAGGCGCGTCCGCCTCGGGTGTGGTGCAGACCTTGCCTGGCTCGAACCAGGCCGCGCCGCCGCGTGATTCAGCCGCGGACCGGACGGCGCCCGCGCGGCCGCGCTGACAGCACCGCCGTGGCCGCGATCAGGGCCAGGAGCCACGGCCAGGACAGCGCGCCGCCGCCGCCATCCGCCGATGTCGCAACGGGCAAGACCTCGGCTGCTGCCAAGGCAGCGGAAACGTCCAGCATGCCCGCCCCACACAAGCCGGTGACGCAATAGCACTGCAACTGCCCTTGCGTCGAGGGGGGTTGGCAGATGCTCACTGGCGTCGGGTCGGTACCGTTGTCAGCTCCCGACGTGGGAAAGGGCCTGGCACCTGATTGCAGCGCCATCTTCACCTGCGCGGGCGAGAGGTCGGGCCGGGTCGAAAGGATCAGCGCCGCCGTGGCCGCCACCATGGGGGTGGCAAAGCTGGTGCCCACGGAGATGTTGAAGCTGTCGCTGTAGACCGAACCCCCCGCCGCCGGCACCGTCAGGCCGCTGTTGGACAGGGTCAAGATGGGGTACAGGCAGGGCTGCCCCAGCTCGATGTTCACGCAGTTGCCGCCAGGGGCGGCGACGGCGATTTCCGGGCCCAGGTCGGAAAAGCCTACCTTGGTGCCTGCATGGCGCAAGCCCGCCACGGCAATCACACCGGGGCAGTTGGCCGGAGCGCCCACAGGCCCCCCATCGCTGTTGCCAGCCGCAGCCACCACCACCGCACCCCGCGCCGTCACGGCCGCGATGGCGTCCTGGTAGACACCCGAACAGGCTGTCGATCCACCGCCCAGGCTCAGGTTCAGCACCCTGGCCGGCGTGGCGCTGCCTGGCAGACCCGCCTGGTCGATGCCGGCGGCCCACAGCATGCCGGCCGTGATGTCGGAGTCAAAACCGCCACACTTGCCCAGCACGCGCACCGGAAGCACCTTGGCACCGTACGCCAGTCCAGCCATGCCGATGCCGTTGTTCGTTGCTGCCGCCACGATGCCGGCCACGCCAGTGCCGTGCCAGGAACTGTCCTGCCGACCACAGTTCCTGTAGGGACCAAAGGCGTTTTCTGCTGCGGTGATCCAGTCGCCGGGGTCGGACGCGTCCGCATCCCGTCCATCCCCGTCGTTGGAAAAGATGGTGTCCCGCACGAAGTCGTAGCCCGACAGCACCTGCCCGGCCAGGTCCACGTGGTCAGCCAGCACACCCGTGTCCAGGACGGCCACGACCACACCGCTGCCCGTGGAGCGGGCCCAGGCGGCCTGGGCGTTGGTGGCCGAGCGGAACAGGTCGGTGGGCTCACGCAGGTACCACTGGCCCACCACGGGGCCCCCCGTGAGGGTTTGCAGGTTCACGGCCGGGCCGGCGCTGAACAGCGGATCGGTGGGCACCGTCAATGCGCGCCGGCGCTGGTCCACCACGGCCCAGGCCACGTCGGGGTCCGCTGCCAGGCGGCGGGCGAGGGACGTCGAGTCCACGCCACGCGCCATGACCACCTGAGCGTGATGCCCGATGACACGGCCTGTGGTGAGCGAATGTCCGGCCCTGCGCGCCAGGGCATTGGCACGGCGTTGAGACGCGGCGCGCACATCTTTGGCCGGAGCGCCCTTGCGCCAGGGGTGGGCGGTTGCCACTGCAGCCCCGTCACGGTACCCCACGATGACGCGGGCCGTGGGGGGGTCTGCAGCAGCGGAAGGATTGGCAAACGCGGCCGTGGACGTGACGAGCACCGCCGCGCCGGCTGCAAGCACCGCAGCAAGGATCTTCATCCCCACAGTCTAGGCGCCTGCCTGTTGCTGACGCGTATCCGCCGGTATGCGGGCGTTGCTTTTTGTACGGATCAGGCCGCGATCACCCGCACCATCTCCAGCACCTTGTTGGAGTAGCCCCACTCGTTGTCGTACCAGGCCACCACCTTGACGAAGGTCTTGTCCAGGGCGATGCCGGCCTCGGCGTCGAACACGCTGGTGCAACTCTCACCGCGGAAGTCGGTGGCCACCACCTTGTCCTCGGTGTAGGCCAGCACGCCCTTCATGGCACCCTGGCTCGCGGCCTTCATCGCCGCGCAGATCTCGTCGTAGCCGGCTTCCTTGACCAGCTCCACCGTCAGGTCGACCACCGAGACATCGGAGGTGGGCACGCGAAAGGCCATGCCGGTGAGCTTCTTGTTCAGCTCGGGGATCACCACGCCCACGGCCTTGGCCGCACCCGTGCTGCTCGGGATGATGTTCTCCAGGATGCCGCGGCCGCCGCGCCAGTCCTTGTTGGACGGGCCGTCCACGGTCTTTTGCGTGGCGGTGGCGGCGTGCACTGTGGTCATCAGGCCGCGCTTGATGCCGAAGGTGTCGTTCAGTACCTTGGCCACGGGTGCCAGGCAGTTGGTGGTGCAGCTGGCGTTGCTGATGATGGCCTGGCCGGCGTAGGTCTTGTCGTTCACGCCGTAGACGAACATGGGCGTGTCGTCCTTGGACGGCGCGCTCATGATGACCTTCTTGGCACCCGCCTTGAGGTGAGCCTCAGCGGTCTCCTTGGTCAGGAACAGGCCCGTGGCTTCGACCACGATGTCAGCCCCGATCTCATCCCACTTCAGCTCGGTGGGGTTCTTCACGGCCGTCAGGCGGATGCGCTTGCCGTTGACGACAAGCGTGCTGCCGTCCACCGAGACCTCGCCCTTGAAGCGGCCATGCACGCTGTCGTACTTCAGCATGTAGGCCAGGTAGTCGGGCTCGAGCAGGTCGTTGATGCCGACGACCTCGATCTCATGGAAGTTCTGCACCGCGGCGCGGAACACCATGCGCCCGATGCGGCCGAAGCCGTTGATGCCGATTCTGATGGTCATGGGAAAGGCCTCCTGAAGGGAATGTGAAGAAATCGGGTGAGGTGTTTCAGCAGCGCTTCATGGGCAATTCAGCGGCGCTTGAGCACCTGACGCACCACAGCGGCCACGTTGTCCGCCGTGAAGCCGAAGTGCTTGAACAGCACGCCCGCCGGCGCGCTTTCGCCGTAGGTATCGATGCCCACCACGGCCGCGCAGCCGTACTTCCACCAGCCGTCGGTCACACCGGCTTCCACCGCAATGCGGGGCAGCTTGGGCGGCAGCACGCTGGTCTTGTAGGCCACCGCCTGACGATCGAACACCGTGGTGCTGGGCATGCTGACCACGCGCACGGCAATGCCGGATTGCGCCAGCTGCGCCTGCGCGTGCAGGGCGAGCTGCACCTCGCTGCCGGTGGCGATGATCACGGCCTGCGCCTTCTTCTTCAGGCCCACCTCGGCCGGCTCGGCCAGCACGTAGGCGCCCTTGCCGATCTCGTCCAGCCCGGCCTTGGGCAGGTAGGGCAGGTTCTGCCGGCTCAGCAGCAGCGCGGTGGGGCGCTCGGCATTGCCGATGGCCATGGTCCAGGCCACGGCGGTCTCGGCCGTGTCGGCCGGCCGCCAAACGTCCAGGTTCGGGATCAGGCGCAGGCTGGCGGCGTGCTCCACGCTCTGGTGCGTGGGGCCGTCCTCGCCCAGGCCGATGGAGTCGTGCGTGAAGACGTGGATGACGCGCTGCTTCATCAGCGCGGCCATGCGGATGGCGTTGCGGCTGTAGTCGCTGAAGGTCAGGAAGGTGCCGCCATAGGGGATGAAGCCGCCGTGCAGCGTCACGCCGTTCATGATGGCGGCCATGCCGAACTCGCGCACGCCGTAGTTGATGTGGCGCCCGCCGTTGGGCGTACCGTCCTTGGCAAAGCGCAGCGCCGGCGTGGACGAGGTGTTGGTCAGGTTGGAGCCGGTCAGGTCGGCCGAGCCGCCCAGCAGTTCGGGCAGGGCCTTGGTGAAAGCCTCCAGCGCGATCTGGCTGGCCTTGCGCGAGGCCACGGTCTCGGCCTTGGTGTGGGCGGCGATGACGGCGTCCACGGCGGTCTGGGCAAAGCCGGCGGGCAGCTGGCCGGCCATGCGGCGCTCGAACTCTGCCGCCAGCTCGGGGTGCGCGGCGCGGTAAGCGGCGAAGCGGGCGTTCCAGTCGGCCTCGCGTTGTGCGCCGGCGGCCTTGGCATCCCACTGGGCATAGACCTCGGCCGGCACCACGAAGGGTTCGTGCGCCCAGCCCATGGCCTCACGCGTCAGGCGGATCTCCTCGGCCCCCAGGGCCTCGCCGTGGGCCTTGGCCGTACCGCCGCGGTTGGGCGAGCCCTTGCCGATGGTGGTGCGGCAGATGATGAGGGTGGGCTTGGCGGCCGCCCTGCAGGCCGTGAGCGCTGCGTCCACAGCGTTGACGTCATGGCCGTCGACAGGCCCGATGACGTTCCAGCCACACGCCTTGAAGCGCTGCGCCGCGTTGTCCACGTACCAGGGCTGCACGGCGCCGTCGATGCTGATGCCGTTGTCGTCATACAGCGCCACCAGCTTGTTCAGCTGCCACGCACCGGCCAGGGCCACGGCCTCATGGCTGATGCCCTCCATCAGGCAGCCGTCGCCCAGGAAAGCGTAGGTGCGGTGGTCCACCACGGCGTGGCCGGGGCGGTTGAACTCGGTGGCCAGCAGCTTTTCGGCCAGCGCCATGCCCACGGCATTGGTGATGCCCTGGCCCAGCGGGCCGGTGGTGGTCTCCACGCCCGGGGTGATGCCCACCTCGGGGTGGCCGGGGGTCTTGCTGTGCAGCTGTCGGAAGCGCTTGAGCTCTTCCATCGGCAGGTCATACCCCGTCAGGTGCAGCAGGGCGTAGATCAGCATCGAGCCGTGGCCGTTGCTGAGCACGAAACGGTCGCGGTCGGCCCAGTGCGGGTTGCCGGGGTGGTGTTTCAGGTGCCGGCCCCACAGCGCCACAGCCATCTCCGCCATGCCCATGGGGGCGCCGGGATGGCCGGAGTTGGCCTGCTGGACGGCGTCCATCGCCAGGGCGCGGATGGCGTTGGCCATCGCGGAGGTGTCTTGTGAAGTCATGAGCGGGGAAGGCAAGAGGGGTCAAGGGCAGGGAGAGTCACCCGCACCCGCTGGCCGCAGAAGCGGACGCCGGGCGGACTTCGGCGCAGACACCGAAACTCCCTGAAAAGCACCCAAAGTTTATCTGCCGACCCTGACGCAACCCTGCACGGCCCAGCCGCCTTCAGCCCCCGGCGGATCCCGGCAGGCTCCGAGACGGGCCCCTACACTCGCCGGCCATGATCCGCCACGCCCTGATCCTGGCTGCCGGTCGGGGCGAGCGGATGCGCCCGCTCACCGACCACACCCCCAAGCCCCTGTTGCGCGTGCGCGGCCAGCGGCTGATCGAGTGGCACCTGCAGGCCCTGGCGGCCGCCGGGGTGCGCGAGGTGGTGGTCAACACCGCCTGGCTGGAAGAGCAGTTCGAACCCGCGCTGGGCGACGGCGCGCGCTGGGGGGTGCGGCTGCACTGGTCCCGCGAGGGCCGCGACCATGGCGGCGCGCTGGAGACCGCGGGCGGCATCGCCAAGGCGCTGCCACTGCTGGGCGAGGCCTTCTGGGTGGTCTCGGGCGATGTTTTTCTGCCCGGCTTCAACTTCGACCCCACGCCGGCCCAAGCGGTGATCGACGGTGCGCACCTCGCTCACCTGTGGATGGTGCCCAACGCGCCCCACCACCCGCGCGGCGACTTCAACCTGCGCGAAGACGGTCTGCTGGGCAGCGACGCCGACGGCCCACGCCTGACCTGGGCCAGCGTGGGCTTGTTCCACCACGCGATGTTCGAGCACGTGCCGGTGGGGCAGCGCCTGCCGCTGCGCCCGCTGCTGGAATCCGCGATCGCGCAGCGCCGCCTGGGCGGCAGCCGCTGGGGTGGCGCCTGGACCGATGTGGGAACGACCGAACGATTGGCCAGCTTGCAAGCAGGCTGAACGCTCAGGAAGACAACAGGCCGGTCCAAGAATCTCCGTTGCCCTCGCACGGGCAGAGGACGGACGAGATTACGCCACTGCGCCGATCAGTCGGCCAGCCCCGCTGTGATCTCGTCGATGCGCGCCAGCAACTCGGGGGTGAGGCGCGTGCAAGCGTCCAGCGCACCCAGGTTGGAGCGCAACTGGTCGACGCTCGAGGCGCCCGTGATGACGCTGCTCACGCGCGGGTTGCGCGCCGCCCAGCCGATGGCCAGCTGGGCCGTGGTGACGCCCATCTCAGCGGCCACCTCCGACAGCCGGGCCACCGCCGCGTTGCGCGCCGGGTGCGTCAGGCCCTCGCGCAAGAAGGTGTAGTTCTCCACCGTGGCGCGGCTGCCCGGGGGCACGCCGTCGCGGTACTTGCCGGTCAGCAACCCGGAAGCCAGCGGGCTCCAGGTGGTCAGGCCCAGGCCGATGTCGTCGTACAAGCGCGCGTACTCCTGTTCCACCCGCTTGCGGTGGAACAGGTGGTACTGGGGCTGCTCCACCACCGGCTTGTGCAGGTGGTGGCGCTCGGCGATCTCCCAGGCAGCGCGGATGTCGCCCGCGCTCCACTCGCTCGTGCCCCAGTACAGCGCCTTGCCCTGCCGGATCATGTCGCTCATGGCCCACACCGTCTCCTCGATGGGCGTGTGCGGGTCGGGGCGGTGGCAGTAGACCAGGTCCACATGCTCCAGGCCGAAGCGCTTGAGCGAGCCGTCGATGGCCTGCATCAGGTACTTGCGGTTGAGCGTGTCGCGGCGGTTGACGGCTTCGCCGGCGCGGTCCAGCCCCCAGAAGAACTTGGTGGAGACCACGTAGTTCAAACGCGGCCAACCCAGGCGCTTGAGGGCCTGGCCCATGATCTCCTCGCTGCGCCCGCCGGCGTAGCCCTCGGCGTTGTCGAAGAAGTTGATGCCGCCGTCAAACGCTGCGGCCATCATCTCCACGGCCGAGTCGGCTCCCACCTGGTTGTGATACGTGACCCAGGAACCCAGGGACAGCGCGCTGACGCGCAGGCCGGCACGGCCCAGACGGCGGTATTGCATGTTCGGTGGCTGCAGAAGTTGATGTACCAGACCAGCGTAGCGCATCGCCGGCCGCGCTGCGCGGCCTCGGTTATCGTCCGGCCTGCATGAACCCGACGCCTGAACTGCGCATTGCCGTCATCGGCGCCGGCCCTGTGGGGCTGGCGCTGGGCCTGCACGCCGCGCGCACGCTGCCCCGGGCGCGCATTGCGCTGTTCGACGCGCGACCCGTGGACCGGGATGTCTCGGCCGACCCTCGCACCCTGGCCCTGGCGCTGGGCAGCGTGCAGTTGCTGCAGCGCCTGCAGTGCTGGCCCGCCGCGCAGGCCACGCCCATCGAGGCGGTGCATGTGTCGCAGGTGGCGCCTTCCGTGGACGGCGGTGAGGTAAGGCTGCAGGCCCGCGACCTGAAGGTGCCCCTGCTGGGCGCCGTGATCGCCTACGGGCCGCTGGTCAGCGCCTTGCAGGCCGCGTGGTGCGCCCAGGAGGCCGCCTCAAGGGGGCGCTTGCAGTCACGCTTCGGCACGGCCGTCAGCGGCCTCAAGTCCTGGGGCTCTGAGGGCTCGCCGGCCCAAGGCGTGGAAGTCGATGCCGGCATTGCCGAGACTTTTGACCTCGCCGTGGTCGCCGAAGGCGGCGTGTTTGCCGACCAGGCGCGCAAGGCCCTGTCACATGACTACCGCCAGACGGCCTGGGTGGGCACCGCCACACTGGAAGGCGGCCAGGCAGGCACCGCCTTCGAGCGCTTCACGCGCCGGGGCCCGGTGGCCTTGCTGCCGCTGGGCTCTGAAAGTGCAGGCCGGCTGCGCGCGGCGCTGGTGTGGTGCACCTGCACCGATGACGACCCGGTGGAGCCACTGGATGAACTCCAGCGCATCGCCGTGCTCAACACCTTGCTGCCCGCCCCGGCCGGTCGCGTGGTGGCGCTCAGCCCGCTCAAACGCTTCGCCCTCGGGCTGAACGCCGAACGCAGCCTGGTGTCGGGGCGCCTGGTGCGCATCGGCAATGCCGCGCAGACCCTGCACCCCGTGGCCGGCCAAGGGCTGAACCTGGGGTTGCGCGATGCCTTCTCCCTGGTGCAGGCGCTGCGCTTCGAGCCTGACGTGGACCGCGCCCTGCGGCAGGTGGAATGGCAACGCGCGCCCGACCGCTGGAGCACCATCGCCACCACCGACTTCCTGGCCCGCAGCTTCACCTGGCGCTGGCCCGGCGTGGCGGCGGCACGCGGCCTGGGCCTGGGCCTGCTGCAGGCCATCCCGCCGCTGCAACGCGTGCTGGCGCGACAGATGATGTTCGGGCGGCGCTGAGGTATTCGCCGAGGTAAGGGCTGATGGATTGACGCTGATTGATTCAGCACCGGACGGGTACAATTCAGACCTGTCAGGTCAGTCTTATCCGGTCCGAAGGGTTCGTCATGCAAAGTTGGCAAATGCAAACGGCCAAGGCGCGGTTTTCCGAACTGGTCAAGCACGCGGCGCAAGAGGGGCCACAGGAGATCACGCTGCACGGGCAGTCCGTGGCGGTGGTGGTGTCTCGCAAGTTGTTTGATCAACTCTCGGGCAATGAACAGTCCTTGGTGGATTTCATGCGCGCCTCTCCGCTGGCGGGGCGCGAGGACGTCGATCTGGAGCGTGACCGCGGCCCGGGCAGTCTGCCGCGAGAGCTCAGGTTTTGAGCTACCTGATCGACACCAACGTCCTGTCCGAACTGCGGCGCCGGGAGCCGAACGCGCAGGTCGTCACCTGGATGCAGGCACGCCCGCGCCAATCGCTGTACTTGTCGGTCCTGAGCCTGGGCGAGATTCGCAAAGGCATCGAAGGCGTGGCCGACCCGGCCTTCCGCCAGGCCTTGACCGACTGGCTCGAGGTGGAGTTGCGCCACTACTTTGTGGGCCGCCTGCTGGACATCGATGAGGCGGTAGCCGACCGCTGGGGCTGTGTGCAAGCCACTTCCGGTCGAACCTTGCCGGTGATCGACGGCCTGCTTGCCGCCACCGCCCTGCAGCACGATCTGAGCCTGGTCACACGCAACACCCGAGACTTTGAAGGCCTGGGCGTGCGTCTGATCAACCCCTGGAACGCGTGACGCGCCGTGCGCCTGCAGGCCGCGGACGCTGCACCCGCCGGCGCGGCCTACCCCGCGTCAGAACGGCGCCGACCAGCGCGCTGAGAGCAAGCCGCTGCGTCCCGGCGCGGGCTCGAAGAAGCGTGAATTGCCCTCGTTGACGATGACGCTGCCGGCCACGCGGCGATCGGCCAGGTTGTCCACGCGCGCCAGCAGGTCCAGCCGCCCCGCGCCCAGGTTCAGGCGCCATTGCGCGCGCAGGGCCAGCAGGCCGAAACCACCAGCGAAGTCACTGTTGACATCGTTGACAGGCAAGCGCCCCTGGCCCTTCAACTCCAGGCCGATCTCGACCGCAGGGCGCGGCTGCCAGGCCACCTCCGCAAAGCCGGAGCGCGCCAGCGTGCCGGCGATGCGGTTGCCTACCGGCACGGGCAGGTCGGGGCTGAGGCACGGCAGGCTGCGGCAGACGAAGAAGCCGTCCACGTAGGTGGCCTCCAAGGCCGTGAGGGCGACCTGAGCGCGCCACTGCGGCGCGATGCGCCAGCGCACATCGACCTCGCCGCCCTGACGCTGCGTGCGTCCGACATTGCGGAAGGTCGAGCGCCCGCCCCGGTTGGTGGCAATGCCAATCTCGTCATCGGTACGCGCCTCGAACAGCGCGGCGTCGAGCGCCACCGCGCCCCCTGCCGGCCGCCACTTCACCCCAGCCTCCACCTGCCGGCTCGTCTGCGCCTTCAGCGCCGTGTTGAAGCCCGGCTGGCCGTCCGGCCGGTAGGCCAGTTCACCCAAGGTGGGCGACTCGAAGCCCCGGCCGGCACTCAGGTACAGCTGCAAGGCGGGAACAACGCGCCATTGCAATGCGGCCACCGGGTTGGTGTAGTCGTAGCTCAAGGCACCGGAGTCGTCTGCGTTCAAGCCCACGACGTAGCGGTCTTCGGAGCGGAACCGCACCCGGCCGTCGCGCAGCCCCAGCACCGCCGTCCAGGCCGGCGTCAGGTCGATCTCGCCTTGGGCGTACACATCGCGCGTGGAAGCGCGGTTGCGTTCGTCGCGGCGCAGCTTGCCGGTCACACCCAGCTGCTGCGCGGCACCGGTGCCAATGAAGTTCTCGTACCCGCGACGGTCCTCGTTGCTGTCGTCCATCGAGACGCCTGCGGTCAGGCGGATCTCGCGCTCTGCGGGCAGGGTCCAGCGCCAGTTCAGCCGGGCGTCGGCGCCCGAGTAGCTGCGGTCGAAATCGATCACGCCGCCGGGCTGGCGCTCGGTGAGCGCGGGGTTGGCGGCGTTGAACTGGGTGCTCACCGGGATGGCCTGCCACTGGGTGACCGAGCGGCGCCCCTGGTAGAGGCTGAAGTGGCCCTCGGTCAGAGCGCCCTGGCCATCGAAGCGGTGGCGCCAGCTCAGGCCGGCCTGGTCCTGGCGCGTGAGCTTGCGGGTATTGAACCGATCGGCCTGGCCAGGGGCCGTCTGCGGCAGGGCCTGCGGGGTGGTCTGGTCCGGGTCCTGCTGGAACTGCGCACGGGTCAGGCCCAGCGGGTCCAGGGCGGGCTGGTCCAGCGCGTTGACCACCACAACCACACGGTCGCGCGCGCTCTCCCAGCCCAGGCGCAGGTTGCCCAGGCTGCGCGTGGCGGAGGACTGGGGCCGAAAGCCATCGGTCTCGAATCGGCTGACCTGGGCCCGCACGCTGAAGCCCCCTTCAAGCGGCGCCTCGACGCCCAGCCGCATCTGGCGCATGCCGTCAGCGCCGATGTCGCCATCCACCGACCAGCGCCGCTCCTTGGGCGCCGCGCTCACCAGCGAGATCACGCCACCCGAGCTGCTGCCGTACAGCGCGGTGAAGGGCCCGCGCAGCACCTCGATGCGCTGCGCGCCGGCGAGGTCGAAGTGCGACACCTGCCCCTGCCCGTCCGGGCCGCTGGCCGGGATGCCGTCGGCATACAGCCGCATCCCGCGCACGCCAAAGCCGGCCCGCGCGCCAAAGCCGCGGGAGTTGATCTGCAGATCTTGTGCGTAGTTGCTACGGTTGGACACCACCAGCCCCGGCACGCGCGCCAGCGCCTCTGACAGGTTCACCATCGGGCCGGCCGCACGCAGGGCCTGTGCATCGACCACGCCCACGGCGTACGGCGTGTCGAACAAGCGCCGCTCCAAGCCGCTGGCTGTGATGACCACCTGCTCGGGCTCAGGCGCTGGGGCCTGGGCCCGCACCTGCGCGCTGAAGAGGGCTGACAGGGAGGTGAGAGTGGCCAGCGCCGCCGGGAATGTGCGAGCCACAGACCGCTCAACGCGGAGGCTGGACTTCGATTTGGAGAGATGCATACCAGGCGGCCAGGTTGGAGATGTCGTCATCACTGAGCATACGGGCCATCACGGCCATCACTTCGTGTTTGCGCGCGCCGCTGCGGTAAGCCTTGAGTTGCGCGGCGGTGTACAGCGCCGGCTGGCCGGCCAGGTGCGGCGCATCGGGTGCGGTGGAGATGCCCAGGGGGCCATGGCACACGCCACACATCTGCGACTTGGCGCGTCCGGCCTCGACGTCCCGCGCCTGTGAAGGGGTGACTGAAAAGGCGATCAGGCCAGCGGCCGCCAGCAGGCCATGCAAGGGTCGAAACATCTTCGCAGGATCCGTAGAGGTGGACAGTCAACGGGCGGACCGGACACGTCATCCGGCCCGCCCGGGCCATGCACAAGCCTCCCTCAAGGAAGGCTTAGACGCGCCGTCAAGGCGCGCTGTAGGTCACGCGGTAGATGGCGCCCGCGAAGTCGTCGCTGATCAGCATCGAGCCATCCTTCATCATCGCCACGTCCACCGGACGGCCGCGATAGACGCCATTGGCGTCCATCCAGCCCTCGGCGAAGACCTCGGACTTGTCGGCGGTGCCGTCAGCCTTCAGCGAAACGAAGTTGATCAACGCACCGCTGGCCTTGGTGCGGTTCCAGGACCCGTGCGAAGCCACGAACATGCCGTTGCGGTACTTCTCGGGGAACATGTTGCCGCTGGCGAAGGCCATGCCCAGTTGCGCCTGGTGCGCCGGGAAGTTCACCTGGGGCGCGATCATGCCGGCCGGGGCGGGCAGATCCTTCAGGTCGGGCGCAGCGCTGCTGCCGGCAATCTGCACGCCACCGTTGGTCCAGGGGAAGCCGAAATGCTCGCCCATCTTGGTCGAGCGGTTCAGTTCACCCGGGGGGATGTCGTCACCCATGCCGTCGACCTGGTTGTCGGTCCACCACAAAGAGCCATCCTTAGGATTGAAGTCCTGACCCACGGAGTTGCGGATGCCGCGTGCAAAGACCTCGCGGCCGCTGCCGTCAAAGGCGTTCATGCGGATGATGCCGCCAATGCCCAGGCGGTCGTAGGCGGCAACCTTCTCGCGCGGCTGCACGTTGAAGGGCTGGCCCAGCGAGATGTAAAGCTTGCCATCCGGACCCACGTCGCAGACACGGGCGCCGTGGTTGAAGCTCTCCTCCTCCACAGGAATCAGCTTGCCCTGGGGCACCACCTCGATCACGGCCACGTCCGGGCCTTCATAGAAGAACTCGGCCGCCGGGAAGTTCAGCACCCGGTTGTGCTCGACCACGATCAGGAAGCCGTCCTTGGTCCAGCAAACGCCGTTGGGGTTGGTGAACTTCAGCGAGGGCGCAAAGCTCTTGACCTCATCAGCAGCACCGTCGCTGTCGCGGTCGGTCACGGCCCACACGGTGGTCTTGCGGGTGCTGACGAACAGCATGTTGGTGCTGGGTGCCACAGCCATGTGCCGGGCATCGGGCACCACAGCGTAGAGATCGATCTTGAAGCCCGGGGGCATCTTGATGTTCTTCAGGTTGGCGCGGATCGAGTCAGCCCTGCGGCCAGTCTGCGGCACCGTCGGGATGTTCAGGTCGGTGGTGGCCACCTTGAACTGCTTGAGCTTCTCGAGGTTCTGCTGGGCGAGCGCCGGCAGCGTCATTGCGCAGGCCAGCGCTGCGGCGGCGGCCACTCGCAGGGGACGAAGGTTAAGGAACATCGGTGATCTCCTCAGTAAAACGGTTCTTGGATTGACAGGACGCCGCAAAACACGCTGCTTTCGCGGTCTTCAAGACTACTAGGCGCAATGCGCGTGCCAATTCGGGAAAACCTGGGCACCGCCAGGTCCATTCCCCCGTGGAATCTCGCGCCCGGCTCCAGGCTCACGCCTCATGGGACAAGAGTCGACAACGCGCGCGGACCTCTGAGCACCTGCCGAGGACTCAGTGCCGAGGGCAGGCCCCAGCCTACAGCCGCCTGTGCTCCAAGGCCGGCAACTGCTGGCGCACCTGCGCCAGCCTTGCGGCGTCCATCTGCGCCAGCACCACCCCCTCGCCTTCGTCCCGACAGGCCAGCACCTCGCCCCAGGGGCCGACGATCATGCTGTGGCCCCAGGTCCGGCGGCCGTTCTCGTGCGTCCCACCCTGGGCCGGGGCGATCACGTAGCACTGGTTCTCCACGGCGCGGGCGCGCAGCAGCAGCTCCCAGTGGGCCTGGCCCGTCGTGTAGGTGAAGGCGGACGGCACGCACATCAGGTCACATGACGGCTGCCCCGGCGCGAAGGCCAGGGCCCGGTACAGCTCGGGAAAGCGCAGGTCGTAGCACACGCTCAAGCCCACCCGATGGCCAGCGGCGGTGAAGACCACTGGCTCGTCGCCGCGCTCCAGCACCCGGGCCTCGTCGTACTGCTCCCGGCCGTTGTCGAAAGCGAACAGGTGGATCTTGTCGTAGCGGGCCTGCTCCTGCCCCTCGGGCCCGAACACCAGGCAGGTGTTGCGCACCTGGTCAGGCCGCCCTGGGACGGCCATGGGCAGCGTGCCGCCCACGATCCACAGGCCGTGCCGGCAGGCGGCGTCCGACAGGAACTGCTGGATGGGCCCCTGGCCCGGCACTTCGGCCAGGGCCAGCTTGTCGGTGTCGCGCCGGCCCAGCAGGCAGAAATACTCGGGCAATGCAGCCAACGCCGCACCTGCGTCAGCCGCCTGGGCAATCAGGCGCCCTGCCGCCTCCAGGTTGCGCGCGAGGTCGGGGGTGGACACCATCTGCAGGGCGGCGATCTTCATGGCGGAGGGCAGGCAGCAACAAGAACGAGGGCGGCATTGTCGGCGCCACCATGCCAACCGATCCGGTGGGCGCCAAGAGCCCCCAAGAAACCCGCAGCCCAAAAGCCCCTTGGCCTGCTCAACCACGTGAAGCCGGTACGCTCATCTGCGAGCAAGGAGCCAGCAGGAACGCCTTGAAAACGCCACAGCGCCCAGACCGAACACCGAAAAAGGCGGGCCGCCTGTGCAAAAGCCGGACTTTCGAGCATGCGCGAGCCGGCCCGCGACGGAACCACGATTCCGGGGCACATCAGGCTGGGAGAGGGAACAGATGAACAGCACTTCAGCGCGCCGCAAAGGCCGGTGGCAGCCATGAGCGCCGCTCTCCAGCAGGCCGAAGATCGACTGCCGGCGGCCGACGGGGCTTCGCCCCCCCACGCCAGGATGGAGCCGCGGGTCCAGGCCGCCCACAGCCGCTTCGTCCAGCGCATCCGGCGCCGCTACGGCGATCTGCTGGAGCGGCTTGAGCCGGGCCTGCCCGACGCCATGGCGATGCGCCGGACAGTCGAGGGCCTGCGCTCCAGCGGGCACGACCTGGGCAGCGCACTGCGCGTGACGCGTCAACTGGTGCTGGAACGTCTGGCCGTGCTGGACATCGAGCAGTCGGCGGCGCTGGACGACGTGACGCACACCATGACCACGCTGGCCGAGGTCACCCTGGAGGCTGCGCTGGAGCAGGCACGGCGCGACTGCGACGCGCGCCACGGCCCCCCGAGGGACGCACTCGGGCAGGAGATCGACTTCTGGATCGTCGGCATGGGCAAGTTGGGGGCGCGCGAGCTCAACGTGTCCTCCGACATCGACCTCATCTACGTCTACGAGGACAACGGCGAGACCACAGGCGTGCCCTCCTGCTCAGACGCCACGCAGCCGACCGACGGAAGGCGCACGGGCGTGGTCTCGGCGCACGAATACTTCTCGCAGGTGGCCAAGCGCCTTTACACGCTGATCGGCGACACCACGGACGACGGCTTCGTCTTCCGCATGGACCTGGCCCTGCGGCCCAACGGCAACTCCGGCCCCGCGGTGGTGAGCATGGGCATGCTGGAGGAGTATTTCCAGGTGCAAGGACGGGAGTGGGAGCGCTTCGCCTGGCTCAAGAGCCGCATCGTGGCGCCACAGGCCGCGGTGGACAGCGGTCGGGGCCGGGCGCTGCGTTCCTTGGTGACGCCCTTCGTGTACCGCAAGTACCTGGACTACGGCGTGTTCGAGGGCCTGCGGCAGTTGCACCGCAAGATCCGGGAGGAAGCGCAGCGCCGCGCCGCCGGCCGCCCCGAACGGGCCAACGACGTCAAGCTCTCGCGCGGCGGCATCCGCGAGATCGAGTTCATCGTGCAGCTGATGCTCGTGGCCCGCGGAGGACACTTTCCGGAAATCCGCACGCGGTCCACCCTTCGCGGCCTGCAGCGCCTGGTGGTGCGCGGCCTGATGAAGCCCGCCACGGCAGACCGCCTGGCTGAGGGCTACGTGCTGCTGCGCCAGATCGAGCACCGCATCCAGTACCTGGACGACCAGCAGACCCACCTGCTGCCCACGGGCGACGAAGACCTGGCCTGGATTGCGCGGTCCCTGGGCTTGCCGCAAGCCGATGCGGGCGCGCTGCTGGACCGCCTGGGCGAGGTGCGCGAATTCGTGGCCAACGAGTTCGATGCGCTGCTGCACGACGGGCGGACCCCGACGCCCACCCGAGGGGTGTGCCGCACCTGCGGTCAGGGCCCGCTGCCAGTGGACAGCGAAACGCTGATCGAGCACCTGCCCGAAGGCCTGGCCGAACGGGTGCGGCAGTGGAGCCGCCATCCCCGCGTGGCGGGCCTGCGCGACGAGAGCAAGCTCCGGCTGGGCCGCCTGGTGCAGAAGGCCGAGGCCTGCATCGCCGACGGCACGGCCACCGTGGGATCCACGCTGCGCTTCATCGACTGGATGGAGCCGCTGCTGCGGCGCGAGAGCTACCTGGCCCTGCTGGTCGAGCGCCCGGAGGTGCTGAGCCGCTTGCTGCGCCTGCTGGGGCTGGCCCGCTGGCCCATGCAGTACCTGATGCGCCACCCCGGTGTGATCGACGAACTGGCCGACGAGCGCCTGCTGCACGAGCGCTTCGACCGCGCGGAGTTCATTCACGATCTGGATCAGCGCCATGCTGCCTGGGCGCGCTCCGGCCAGGCTGATGAAGAGTCGCTGCTGGACACCTTGCGGCGGGCCCACCACGCCGAGGTCTTCCGCACCCTGGTGCGCGACGTGGAAGGCCGTCTGAGCGTGGAGGAGGTGGCCGATGACCTGTCGGCCCTGGCCGACGCCGTGCTGGACACCGTCATCCGCTGGGCCTGGGCCACGTACCGGCAGCGCCACCGCGACGAGCCCTCACTGGCCGTCATCGCCTACGGCAAGCTCGGCGGCAAGGAACTGGGCTACGGCAGCGATCTGGACGTGGTCTTCCTCTACGACGACGGGGACGAACCCGATCCCGACCGGGCCCAGGAGGTCTACGCCGGCTTCGTGCGCAAGATCATCACCTGGCTGACGCTGCGCACGGCGGCGGGCGAGCTGTACGACATCGACACCGCGCTGCGGCCCAACGGCAGCTCGGGCCTGCTGGTCACCTCCATTTCCTCATTCGAGCGCTACCAGGTGGGCCGAGGCAGCAACACGGCCTGGACCTGGGAACACCAGGCGCTGACACGGGCCCGCTTCTGCGCCGGGGCGCGCAGCATCGAGGCACGGTTCGAGGCGGCTCGGGCCGCGGTGCTGACCGCTGCGCGTGACGAGCAAGGGCTGGGTGCGGAGATCCAGGCCATGCGCGAGCGCGTGCGCAGCGCCCATCCCACCAGGCCAGGCCGGTTCGACGTCAAGCACAGCCCGGGCGGGATGATGGACGCCGAGTTCGCGGTGCAGCAACTGGTGCTGGCCCATGGCGGCCGCCACCCTGCCCTGCTGGGCAACGTGGGCAACATCGCGCTCTTGCTGCGGGCCCGGGCGGCCGGCCTGCTGCCTGCGGGGATGGGCGAGGCGGCTGCCGATGCGTACCGCGAATTGCGGCGCGCCCAGCACCAGGCCCGGCTCGACGAACAGCCGACGCACTTCGACACCGAAGCCTTCGCCGCGCACCGCGACGCCGTGCTCGCGCTGTGGCATCAGGTCTTCGGCTGAACCTGACGGCCTGGCCCGCGGCCTTCCTGGCCCTGGCCGCGCTGTCGGCCCTGCTGTTCGCCCACGACGCCGTTCGCGGCCCGGCGGCGGCCTGGGCGCCCGGGCTGGAATGGCGCGCTGACAGCTTGTGGCTCCAGCCCTGGCGGCTGTTGACCGCGGCCTTCGTTCACTACGACCTCCAGCACCTGTGGTCCAACCTGGCCGGCTGCGCCGTGGTGGCCCTGTTCGGCTGGGCGGGCAGGCTGGGCAGGCGGGCCACCCTGGCGGCGGCCCTGGCCTGGCCCCTGACACACGCGCTGCTGCTGTGGGCCCCCGGGCTGGCCCGCTATGGTGGGCTGTCCGGAGTGCTGCACGCCGCGGTGGCCGTGGCTGCGGTGGCGCTGATGCTGCAGGACGCGCGCCTGCAGCGCGTGGTGGGCGCGGCCGTGTGGTCAGGCCTGGTCCTCAAGGTATTGCTGGAAGTGCCATGGACGGGCGCCGTGCAGACAGTGCCGGGTTGGGACATTCCCGTCGCCGTGGCGGCCCATGCCGCCGGCCTGGCCTGCGGCACCGGGGTGATGATCGGCATGGCGTGCGTGACGCGGAGGGCTGAGGCACGACGACGCCCGCGGGCGCGACAATGAGCGCCTGATGCCGACGCGGCCCCGTCCTCAGGCCTCGCCCGCCTGCTCCCTGTCATCGCACGGTCCTCACCAGGAGCCACCCCCATGATCACGCTTTGCGGATTTCCGATTTCGAACTACTACAACAAGGTCAAGCTCGCCCTGCTGGAAAAGGGCGTGCCCTTCCAGGAAGAGCGGGTGATGACCGGCTCCAAGGACGAGGCAGTGCTCGCTGCCTCGCCCCTGGGCAAGGTCCCCTTCATCCGCACGCCGCAGGGTGCGCTGTGCGAGAGCCAGGTGATCGTGGACTGGATCGAGGCCGCCTACCCGACCCCGCCGCTGGTGCCGGCCGACCCCTTTGCCGCCGCCAAGGTGCGCGAACTCGCCACCTTCATCGACCTGCACCTGGAACTGGTCGCGCGCGAGCTGTATGCCCAGGCCTTCTTCGGCGGGACGGTCAGCGAAGGCACGCAGGCCCGCGTGCGCAAGCAGCTGGAGCGCCACATCCCGGCTTTCAAACGCCTGGCGTCGTTCTCGCCCTATGTGGCCGGTGACAGCTTCACGCTGGCCGATTGCTCGGCCTGGGTGAGCCTGCCCCTGGTGGGCATGGCGACCAAAACGGTGTACGGGGAGGACCTGCTGGCCGCTCACGGCGTGGACTGGAAGGCCTACGTCAAGCTGGTGGGTGAGCGGCCGAGCGCGCAGCGCGTGGCTGCGGACCGCAAGGCCGACACGCTGGCCAAGGCTTCTTGAGGCCGGCCGCCTCGGGCCGCCTCAGGCCATCTCAGGTCGGTCAGGCCGTGGCAGCCGCGGCCTTCTGGGCCAGCAGGGCCTGCGAGATGTCCTTGCGGTAGCGGTTGAGTTCCTGCACGCTGGCGAAGCTGCGCTCCATCAGCAGGCCCAGGTTGTGCAGGATGCGTTCCACCACCTTGCTCTCCCAGGCGCTGTCGAACTGGATCTGCTTGTCCAGCCAGCGCTCCAGCCAGGCGGGGTCGGGCAGGCGGCTCTGCACGGTGTCGCGCGGGAACAGGCGCTCATTGACGTGCAGGTTGGTGGGATGCAGGGCCTGCGCCGTGCGGCGGGCGCTGGCCATGAGCACCCCCACCTTCGCGAAAGCGGCACGCGCCTCGTCGCCAAAGCGCGTCATCGCGCGCTTCATGTAGCGCAGGTACGCACCGCCGTGGCGGGCCTCGTCGCGTGCCAGGGTTTCGTAGATCGCCTTGATGACCGGCTCGGTATGCCACTCGGCGGCCCGCCGGTACCAGTGGTTCAACCGGATCTCGCCGCAGAAATGCAGCATCAGGGTCTCCAGGGCGGGCGCAGGGTCGAACTCGAAGCGGATCTCATGGAGTTCCTCCTCGCTGGGCGCCAGGTCCGGGCGGAAGCGCCGCAGATATTCCATGAGCACCAGGGAATGCTTCTGCTCCTCGAAGAACCACACGCTCATGAAGGCCGAGAAGTCGCTGTCGTCGCGGTTGTCGCGCAAGAACATCTCGGTGGCGGGCAAGGCCGCCCACTCGGTGATGGCGTTCATCTTCACCGTGCGGGCCTGTTCATCCGACAGTCTGGTGGCATCGAACTGGCCCCAGGGAATGTCGGTGTCCATGTTCCAGCGGACCGCCTCGAGTTGCTTGAAGAGTTCAGGGTAGAGCATGCACGGCCCCGTCAAGTCAGGTTGACATCACCCATCCTATTCTAGGGAGGTGCAGGTCGACCCCTGGGCAAGCCGTACGGCTCGCAGGGGCTCGTCAATCCCAGGCGGGCCTGCTCAGGCGAGACGGTCGGACTCGCCGGCTTCCCGCCAGCGCCGCACCTCGCCCGCAATGCTGCGAAGGTCCTGCACCACGTGGACTCCGGGCACCGGGCGGCGCGACAGGACAGAAGCCGAACCACCGGCCCACAGTTCCACCCCAGCCGGCAGCCGCGCGCGCAAGTCGCCCAGCCCCTCCAGCACCTGCTGCGCGCCCAGGATGCCCGAAAAGCCCAGGGCAACGATGTCGGCCTGGTGGGCCTGGCACGCACGCACGATGTCCAGCAGCGGCGTCTGGACACCCAGGGAAACACAGGCGCACCCCTCCAGACGGAACAAGGCCTCCACCATCAGCAGCGCCAGGCCATGCGGCTCGCCAGGGAAGGTGGACAACAGCACCGAGGGGCGGGCTGCCGTCTGCGGCACCGGAATCTGCGCGATGGCCTGTCGCATGACCACCTGTACCTCTTCGGTGTAGGCGTGCTCCTCAAAGATCTCCAGGCGCCCGCGCATCCACGCCTCCCCGACCGCCACGTTCAGCGGCGCCACCAGGTCGGTCACGAACCGGAAGGCCCCCAGGCGCGACAGCATGCGACCCAGTTCCCGGTGCAGGCCCGCAGCGTCATGGGCCCGGACAAGGTCCAGGAAGGGGTCCAGGGACTCGGACTGTGGCGCCAATGAACCGCTGGCAAGCGCGGCGGCCGCCTGACCCCTGTCGGCCAGCGCCTCCACTTCCTGGGGGCTCATCTTCAACAGGCGCCCGGGCCGCCAGCCCGCATCCAGCAGGCGCTTGACCACGCGCAGCCGTTCCACCTGATCGAGCGGGTAGACGCGCTCGCCGAAGGGGTCTCGGCCCGGGGACGGGAAGCCGTAGCGACGCTCCCACACCCGCAAGGTGTCCTTGGACAGACCCGTTTCGCGCTCGACCGCTGCAATGGACAGCAGGCGCTTGGCGTCGATTTGGCGGGCCTCCCCAGCCTCAGCAGGCGGCGACCCCGTCAAGTCCCTCATGTTCATCCCTCATTTTGTCCTGGACATTCTGGGTTGAGCAACGCTTGGAAAAGACTTTGTCTGCCTACTTGTAAAAAGCGCCCAAAGGTACACAATGGGATGTCAATTCAAGTTGACACTTTCCAGGGAAATCCAGAACTCGAAACATGACCGTCAAGAGTAAAAAATTACTGGTCAGTTCCAATATTGAACGCTATAGTTGATTCATGCGCTCATGCAACAGGTTGGCCACGCTCTCACTGAGTCCCGGGGGTTCCGGGAGGTGGGCTGTCGCTGCCTGCGGCGGGGCCTTGCTCGCGGCACCGCGAGCGAGGTCGGTTGGTACTGTTTTCCTGTCGTGCAGTCGGCCGGCCACGCCGGTTGCAATCCCTGAGCCGCTCTCCTCCTCCTCCCTCCCTCCCTCGTTGGCTCCGGGGCGCTGCACGACAGATTTTTCTTCCGCTGACGGCGCAAGCTGCGCCGTCAGCCCGGGCCCCGGCCCTGCAGGCGGCCCGCCATGAGCAGGCGCATTGCAGTGGTGGGTTCCGGCATTGCCGGCCTGTCGGCGGCATGGTCGCTGGCGCCAGACGCACAGGTCACGCTGTTCGAGGCCGGTAGCCACTTCGGAGGCCATGCGCACACGGTGGACGTCACGCTGGAAGGGGTGACGCACGGCGTGGATACCGGCTTTCTGGTCTACAACCACCGCACCTATCCGAACCTGATCCGGCTGTTCGCCGAACTGGGCGTGGATACGGCGCCGTCGGACATGTCGTTTTCGGTGCAGAGCCGTGCCGACAGCCTGGAGTGGAGCGGCTCCAACCTCAACACGGTGTTCGCGCAGCGCCGTAACCTGCTGCGGCCTCAGTTCCTGGCGATGTTGCGAGACATCCTGCGCTTCAACCGCCTGACCACCGAAGTGGCCGAGCGCCATGAGGAGCGGGAACTCACCGAGCCCATCGGCGAGTTCCTGGACCGCCATGGCTTCGGCACCGTGTTCCGTCAGTGGTACTTCCTGCCGATGATCGGGTGCATCTGGTCCTGCCCGACCGAACAGATGCTGCGCTTTCCGGTGGCCACGATGATCCGCTTCTGCCACAACCACGGCCTGATCCAGGTGGCCAACCGGCCCCAGTGGCGTACGGTGCGTGGCGGTTCACGCGAGTACGTGCGCAAGATGCTGCCACGCCTGCAGGATGCCCGGCTCAACACGCCGGTACGCTCGGTGCGCCGAGCACCGCCCGGTGCAGGCCAGGGCAGCGGCGCGGCCGGCGTGTGGGTGGCCACCGACGCCGGTGAGGAGCGCTTCGACGACGTGGTCCTGGCCTGCCACAGTGACCAGTCGCTGGCCCTGCTGAGCGACGCCAGCCCGCAAGAGCGGCACTGGCTGGGCGCCCTGCGCTACCACCCCAACCGCACGGTGCTGCACACCGACACCTCGCTCATGCCGCGCCGGCGTCTGGCCTGGGCGGCCTGGAACTACGAGCGGGCGGCACAACTGCAGCAAGAGCAGGCCAGCGTGTGCCTGCACTACTGGATCAACCGGCTGCAGCCCCTGCCATGGAACACGCCGGTCATCGTGTCGCTCAACCCCTCGCGCGAACCCGATCCCTCCAAGGTGATCCGCTCCTTTGAAGTGCACCATCCGGTGTTCGACCAGGCAGCCATCGACGCGCAGGCCCGGTTGCAGGAATTCCAGGGCCACTCGCACGTGTGGTTCTGCGGTGCCTGGACACGCTACGGCTTCCACGAAGACGGGCTGATGTCGGGCCTGGCGGTTGCCGAGGCGTTGCGCGCGCAGATGACGATGGCAACGCAACGGCCCAGCCTGAGGGCGGCGTGAACGCACCGGCGCACGCCCTGCTCGCCACGGGCGAGGTGCGGCACACCCGGCTGCGCCCGGCCCGGCACGCCTTCGACTACCCCACGTTCTTCGTGCTGCTGCCCATGCGCGCCATGCGCTCCGAGGCGCGCCCGGTGATCGCACGCAACCGCAGGGGGTGGCTGTCCTTCCATGATGCCGATCACGGGCTGGGTGGCCCGGACGCCTTGGCCTGGGTGGAAGATCTGCTGGCCCAGGAGGGGTTGCACGATGCAGACGGCGAAATCTGGCTGCAGACCTACCCTCGGGTGCTGGGCATCGCCTTCAAGCCGGTGAGTTTCTGGTACTGCCACCGGCAGGACGGCTCGCTCAGCGCCATCCTGGCGGAGGTGAACAACACCTTCGGCGAGCGGCACTGCTACCTGCTGACGGACGAGGCCCTGCACTTCGGTCAGGAACTGCAGGCCAGGAAGGTGTTCCACGTGTCCCCCTTCTGCCGCGTGGAAGGCCGCTACCGTTTCCGCTTCATGCGCACGGCCGACCGCATCGTCGCGCGCGTGGAGCACGACGACGACACGGGCCCCTTGATCCTCACCAGCATGTCGGGCCGCCTGGAGCCCTTGACCCGTGCAGCCGTGGCGCGCGCCAGCCTGCGCATGCCGCTGATGACGCTGGGCGTCATCTTCCGGATTCACTGGCAGGCGCTGAAACTCTGGCTCAAGCGTGTGCCCTTCATCTCCAAGCCCGAGGCTCCTGAGAGCTTCGTCACCCGCGGAAGCGCGCCATGAACACCACCACTGCCCAGGCCTTCACCCTGCCCAGCGCCGCGCCGGCCGCGGCGCGCACGGTCTTCGCGCTGTTGAAGAAGTTGCAGCATGGCACGCTGGACGTGCAGATGCCCGACGGCACCCAGGAACGCTTCGGCAGCGGCGCAGCCGACCAGCCCAAGGCCGCCCTGCGCCTGATCGACTGGCGTGTGTGCTCGGCCGCCCTGAAGAGCGGCGACATCGGCTTTGCCGAGGCCTTCATCGAGGGCCACTGGACCACGCCCGACCTGGCTGCGCTGCTGCGCTTGTTCATCGCCAACCGGGACGCCATGGAGTCCGTGATTTACGGCACCTGGTGGGGCTCGCTCGTGTACAGGCTCAAGCACCTGCTGCACCGCAACTCCCGCAGCGGCAGCCGGAAGAACATCCACGCCCATTACGACATCGGCAACAGCTTCTACAAGCTGTGGCTGGATGAGACGATGAACTACTCCAGCGCGCTGTTCGAAGGCGACTTCTCCAGGCCCAGCAGCCAGGCGCAGACCGCCAAGGTGAGGCGGGCGCTGGCCGAGTGCGGCGTGCGCCCGGGCGACCGGGTGCTGGAGATCGGCTGCGGTTGGGGTGCGCTGGCGCAGGAGGCCACGGCCGGCCTGGGCGCCCAGATGACCGGGGTGACGCTGTCCACCGAGCAACTGGCCTTTGCCCAGCAGCGCATGCAGCGCCTGGGCGTGGCCGAACGCGCAGACCTGCGGCTGCAGGATTACCGCGACATCAGCGACGGCCCCTACGACGCCGTGGCCTCCATCGAGATGTTCGAGGCGGTGGGTCGCGAGTACTGGGCCAGCTACTTCCAGACCGTACACCGCCAACTGAAGCCGGGGGGCCGGGCCTGCATCCAGAGCATCACCATCCGCGACGACCTGTTCGAGCGCTATCTCAAGTCCACCGATTTCATCCAGCAGTACATCTTCCCCGGTGGGCTGCTGCCCAGCCCCCAGGCCTTCCGGGCCGAGGCGCAGCGGGCCGGTCTGGAGGTGGTCAATGAACTGGCCTTCGGCCCGGACTACGCCGAAACGCTGCGGCGCTGGCGCGCCGACTTCCTGAGCCGCGATGGCCAGGTGCGGCAACTGGGCTTCGACACGCGCTTCATGCGCATCTGGGAGTTCTACCTCGCGTACTGCGAAGCCGCCTTCGACACTGGCAACACCGACGTCATCCAGTTCACGCTGAGCAGGTCCTGACCATGATGACCGTGCACAAGACCATGCTAGGCCTTTCAGGACGCAGCAGGCCAGCCCCGACGGACACGGCCGCCCGTCGGCGTGTGCTCGCCGCCTTGATGCTCGCCACCGTCCCGGTACTTCGGGCCCAGGGCGCGGTACCCAAGGAACTGCTGGGCGAGTGGCCCGCCGTTCACCTGCAAGGGCAGGGACGCTTGCGCTTCCTGGGCCTGCAGGTCTACGACATCCGCTTGTGGACCACCGAGCCCGCCTTGCCGGCGCAGGACTGGCCTGGCAAGGCCCTGGCGCTGGAGATCGAGTACGCACGCACTTTCGCAGCGCGGATGATCGCTGAACGTTCTCTGGACGAAATGCGGCGCTCCGGGCCCGTGGCCGCAGACGTGGCCGACCGGTGGCTGCGCACCATGTCGCAGGTGTTTCCCGACGTGAAGCCCGGCGACCGCATCACGGGCGTGCACCGCCCAGAGGGGCTGACCCGCTTCTTCCACAACGGCAGCCTTCGCGGCGAGGTGCGCGACGCCGAGTTCACGCGGCGCTTCTTCGGGATCTGGCTCGGCGAGAGCACCTCCGAACCTTCACTGCGCGACAGCCTGCTGGGAAGACGATGAACCGTCCCGAGTTCCCTGCGGCGGCTGTCGAGCCCCCAGCGGGCCCCGCGCTGCCCAACCGCACGGATCAAGCCCAGGCGGCCTGGCAGGGTGGCTGGCGTCAGGGGCTGAGTTACGGCGGGCTGGGCCTGCCCCTGGCCTTCGTGGCGTTGCCGCTCTACGTGGTGCTGCCCAACCATTACGCCACCGCCTTCGGCATCCCGCTGGCCACCCTGGGCAGCTTGCTGCTGGCGGCCCGTCTGCTGGATGCGGTGGCCGACCCGTGGATCGGCCATGCGGTGGACCGCTGGTTCACCACCGGGCTGCGTCGCCTGGCGCTGGCCGGGGTGATGGCTGCTGTCGTTCTGGCGCTGGGGTTCCGGGGTCTGTTCTTCCCGCCCGTTACGGGCCAGGCCGCGCTGCTGTGGTGGTGCGGCGGGGTGCTGGCGGTCACCTACCTGGCCTACAGCGTGCTGTCGGTGATCCACCAGGCCTGGGGCGCACGCCTGGGGGGCGACGAGGCCCAGCGTGCCCGCATCGTCAGTTGGCGCGAGGCCCTGGCCTTGGTGGGCGTGCTGGTGGCCAGCGTGCTGCCCTCGGTGGCCGGCCTTGAAGTCTCCACGGCGGTTTTCGCAGGGCTGCTGGCTGTCGCAATGGCGGGCGCGGCATGGGCCCCGCGGCCCGTGGCCCTGGGCAGCCCGGCCACACCCCAGACCCTGGCTCGCGCTCAGACCGGGACCCAGCCCGTGGCAGACACGTCCTCGCCCTGGCGCACGCCGGGCTTTCGACGCCTGCTGGCCGTGTTCCTGCTCAACGGTATTGCGAGCGCGGTGCCTGCCACGCTGGTGCTGTTCTTCATCCGCGACCGCCTCCAGGCGCCGGCCTTCGAGCCGCTGTTCCTGGCCAGCTACTTCGCCGCCGGTGCCCTGTCCATGCCACTGTGGGTGCGCCTGGTGCAGCGCCTGGGTCTGGCCCGGGCCTGGCTGGCGGGCATGGTGCTGGCGGTGGCGGCCTTCGCCTGGGCCGCCCTGCTGGGCGCGGGTGACGTGGCCGGTTTCACCGCCGTGTGCATCGCCAGCGGTATCGCGCTGGGGGCCGACCTGGCACTGCCCGGCGCGCTGCTGGCGGGCGTGATCCAGCGCGCAGGGCATGGCGGGCGCCTGGAGGGCCGCTACTTCGGCTGGTGGAACTTCGCCACCAAGCTCAACCTGGCGCTGGCCGCAGGCATTGCGCTGCCGCTGCTGGCGGCCTTCGGCTACCAGCCCGGAGGACGTGACGCCCAGGCGCTGCAGGCCTTGACCATCGCCTATTGCCTGTTGCCCTGCGCCCTCAAACTGGCCGCCGCCGGCCTGCTGCATGTGCTTTGGATCCGAGGAGAACCCCGATGACCACACGACGTTTCTGGGCCGCTGCGGCGGCCACCACCCTGGCCCTGGCCGCCATCGGACCGCTCACCGGGTGCGCCAGCGCCCCGGTGCCCGCCGACTACGCTGCCGAGAAGCCGGTACTGGACCTGAAGACCTACTTCAACGGAGAGCTGACCGCACACGGCATCTTCACCGACCGCTCGGGCAAGGTGGTGCGCCGCTTCACCGTGGCGATGACCGGCACCTGGCAAGGCGCCAAGGGCACGCTCGACGAGCGATTCACCTACAGCGATGGCACGACCGAGCGCCGGGTGTGGCGCCTGACCGACATGGGCAACGGCCGCTGGAAGGGCCAGGCCGACGACGTGGTGGGCGAGGCCGCAGGTCAGGCCGCCGGCAACGCCCTGAACTGGGCCTATACCCTGCGCCTGCCCGTGGATGGTCAGGTGTACGAGGTGCAGTTCGACGACTGGATGTACCTGATGGACGAGCGCGTGATGCTCAACCGGGCCGTGATGAGCAAGTTCGGCATCCGCCTGGGCGAGGTGACGCTGTCCTTCTACAAGCGATGACCCACCCCGCTGCCTCGGAAACCCCATGCCGCTGAACCCTCCCATCACCGACTGGTCCGGGCGCACCGCCTGGCTGGTGGGCGCCTCCACCGGCATCGGCCGCGCCACGGCAGCCCGCCTCCACGCGCTGGGCGCGCGGGTCATCGTCAGCGCGCGCAATGCCGCCTCGCTGGAAGCGTTCACGGTGGCACACCCCGGCAGCGAAGCCATCGCGCTGGACGCCACCGACCGCGAGGCGCTGCACGCCGCCGCCGCTGGCGTGGTGGCGCGGCACGACCGCATCGACCTGGTGGTGTACTGCGCCGGCACCTACGCACCCATGCGCGCCACGGAGTTCAACCTGGAGGTGGCGCTGCAGCACCAGCAGGTGAACTACGTCGGCGCGCTGTACCTGCTGGACGCGGTGTTGCCTCATCTGCTGGCGCAGGCCCGCACCGGCCAGGGCGGCCATCTGAGCCTGGTGTCCAGCGTGGCAGGCTACCGGGGGCTGCCCAAGTCCCTGGCCTACGGGCCCACCAAGGCCGCGCTGATCCACCTGGCACAGACCCTGTACCTGGACCTGCACCCGCTGGGCCTGGGGGTGTCGGTGGTGAACCCGGGGTTCGTGCAGACGCCGCTGACCGCGCAGAACGAGTTCCACATGCCCGCGCTCATCACCCCGGAGCAGGCCGCCGATGAAATGCTGCGCGGCTGGCGGCGCGGCGAGTTCGAGATCCACTTCCCCAAGCGCTTTACGCGCGTGCTCAAGGTCCTGGGCCTGCTGCCGGACAGCCCGTATTTCGCCGCCGTGCGGCGGGCCACGGGCTTGTGAGCACCACTCACCCATCTGCCTGCACAGCGGCCTCTTTTCCGGAAGCGACATGGTCATCACCGACGACCCCCGCACCGCACGCGTCATCGCACTCTTCGAGGAGCTGACGCCCGCCGACCTGCTGCGCCTGGGCGAGTTCTACGCGCCCGACGCGCGCTTCAAGGACCCGTTCAACGAGGTGCAGGGACTGCCGGGCATCCAGGCGGTGTTCGAGCACATGTACGCCTCCCTGCACGAGCCCCGCTTCGTCGTGCACGAGGCCATCGTGCAAGGCGGGCAGTGCTTCCTCGTATGGGACTTCCTGTTCCGCTTCAAGCGTTTCTCGTCCGAACCGCAATGTGTGCGGGGGGGGTCCCATCTGCAGTTTGGCGCCGACGGCCGCATCACGCAGCACCGTGACTACTGGGACGCCGCCGAGGAGTTGTACGAGAAGCTGCCGGGCGTGGGGGCACTGATGCGCTGGCTCAAGCGCCGGGCCAACAACTGAGCGTCCTTCTCAGCGCTGGCCCTCGGTCAGCGCGTCGACCTGGAAGGTGCCGGTCTTGTCCACCAGCCAGATCTCGCGCCACACCGCCGTGCCGCCCGCCATGCGCACGGGCGGCGGAAACGGAGCCGCTCGGCGGATGAGCGAGACCACCCAGGGCGTGACCTCCTTGGCCGCTGCCGGCGGCCGCACCACCCGGACAGCGATCACCTGACCCTCGGCGTCGACGTCTGCCTCGGTGATCATCACCGCGTACATCATGGGGGGCATCTTGCCCTTGTGGATGCGGCTGGGAAACGCTGCATAGACATGTCGTGCTGCGTCCAGCCGGTAGCCGGGGCCGTCCTCGGCCTCGGAAGACACTGGCGCCTGGTTGAGCGCCGGCACGGGCACCTGGGCAAACTGCGCCTGAGCAGCCGAAACCACCCCTGCCAGTGCAAAAGCGCTCAGCCGCGCCTTCCAGCCATCACCACCCACCATGCATCGAGTTCCTCATGCCGAGCCACCCAAGCCAAGCCTCAGGCCCCTTGGCCTGCGGTGCCCCTGTCCGGGGTCGGGCACAAGGTTAATCGAAGAGCGGGCAGCGGCCTACCAGGGTTGTCCCAGCCCCGGTCAGCGCCGGGGGCCTGCAACCTGCCGCCTCAGCGCAGCCAACCCTTGCGCCTGAAGTACAGGAAGGGCGCGGCCACCGAGGCAGCCATGAGTGCGAGCGCGAAGGGGTAGCCCCAGGGCTGGTCCAGCTCGGGCATGAACTTGAAGTTCATGCCGTAGATGCTGGCGATCAGCGTGGGCGGCAGCAGCGCCACGCTGGCCACCGAGAAGATCTTGATGATCTTGTTCTGGTTGATGTTGATGAAACCGACCGTGGCGTCCATCAGGAAGTTGATCTTGTCGAACAGGAAGGCGGTGTGCGAGTCCAGCGAGTCGATGTCGCGCAGGATCTGCCGTGCCTCTTCGAATTGCTCGGCGTTGAGCATACGGCTGCGCATCATGAAGCTCAGCGCGCGGCGCGTGTCCATGACGTTGCGGCGGATGCGGCCGTTCAGGTCTTCTTCCTTGGCGATGGCGGCCAGCGCCTCGCCTGCGATGGTGTCGTTGACGTCTTCCTTCAGCACCCGGGCGCTCACGCGCTCCAGGTGGTCGTAGATGCCCTCCAGAGCGTCGGCCGAATACTCGGCGTCGGCGTCGTAGAGCTTCAGCAGCACGTCCTTCGCATCCTCGATCAGGGCCGGGATGCGCCGCGCGCGCAGCCGCAACAGGCGGAACACCGGCAGGTCCTCGTCGTGCACCGAAAACAGCACGCCCTCTCGCAGGATGAAGGCCACGCGCACGTTGCGCGAGGGCTTGCCGTCCGGGCCGTCCTCGCTGTCGATGAGGAAGTCGGAGCGGATGTGCAGCTCGCCGTTGTCCTCTTCGTAGAAGCGCGCCGACTCCTCCAGATCGTCATCGACCGCGTCATCGGGGATGGCCAGGCCGAAGCGCTGGTTGACCCAGGACTTCTCGTCGCGGCTGGGGGACTCGAGATCCACCCACACCGGTTGCAGGCCGGACAGGGCGTCCTGGCTGTCGATATCGTGCTGGGTGAGCCGGCCGTTGGCCAGCGTGAAGACGTTGAGCATCGCGTTCTCCGTCGCCGGCGCGGGGGCCAGCGGCGCGGGGTTCAAGGGGTGGGTACCGCCTCGCCCCGGATGGGCCGCCGGTTCAGGCCGGGCGGGCCGCGATGCCGAAGCGGACGGTCACCGAGGGTGACTCTGGTCCAAGGAACGTCTCCGAAATGAGAGCACGCAATTATGAACCTCCGAGCCGCCTCAGCCCCTGGGCAACGCCACGGGATACAGGTGGTGACGGGTGCACGGCCCAAGCCACGCGACAACTCCTTGCATGTGGATTTCGAAGAACCGCAGGTCCGGAACCCTGCGCATGGGCATCCCGCCGGCACCGTCGGCACGGTAGACCTGGACCGCTTCGACCAAGACCGCCGCGTTGCTGCTGAGCCTGTTCTGGCTGCTGCCGGCCAACCGTCCCTTTCTCAGCGCCGCGCTGAAGGGCCGCGAATGGGCGGACACCGGCGGCAGTGCTGATCTTGGACACCGCGTTTGCCAGCCACTTCATGGACCGGTTCGGCGTCTACCTCGACCCGACCATGCTGCGCAACGTGCTGCACACTGATGCCGAGGAGGCCGCCCACGCACGCCCACGTGTTCCACACGGTGCTGGGCCTGGTGGACGTGCGTACCGCAGTGCACGAGAAGACCTGGGACCTGAGTGCAGAGTGCATCAAGCCATGACCTCCCGGAAGGTGCATCCTCTGCAGACAGCGCCCCATGGACGCCGTGACGCCCTGGTCGTCGGGCTCGGCCTGCTTGCCGGGATCTGCTGGACGGCGTGCGCGTTGCTGAACGCGCTGTTCAGCCGCCCGCAGGCCGCGCCAGTTCCTGCCGCATGGCCTCGATGACGGCCCGGTAGTCGGGTTGGCCGAAGATGGCGCTGCCGGCCACGAAGGTGTCGGCACCGGCGTCGGCCACGCGGCGGATGTTGTCCACCTTGATGCCGCCATCGACTTCCAGGCGGATGTCGCGGCCCGTGGCGTCGACCAGCTTGCGCACGCGCTCGATCTTGCGCAAGGCGCCCTCGATGAAGCTCTGCCCGCCAAACCCCGGGTTCACGCTCATGATGAGCACCAGGTCCAGCTGGTCGATCGTCCACTCCAGCACGTCCAGCGAGGCCGCGGGGTTGAACACCAAGCCGGTCTTGCACCCCTCGGTGCGAATGAGTTGTAGTGTGCGGTCCACATGCGCGCTGGCCTCCGGGTGAAAACTCACCAGATCGGCACCGGACTTCGCAAAGGCCTGGGCGAGCGCATCCACCGGCTGCACCATGAGGTGCACGTCGATCGGCGCTGGCGTGCCGTCAGGCTTGACCGCATGCCGGCGCAGGGCTTGGCACACCATGGGGCCGAAGGTGAGGTTAGGCACGTAATGGTTGTCCATCACGTCGAAGTGGATCCAGTCCGCACCTGCGGCCAGCACATTGCGCACCTCCTCGCCCAGACGGGCGAAGTCAGCCGAGAGGATGGACGGGGCGATGCGGTAAGGGGTCATGCGGACGATCTTAAACTCGACACATGTCCAGACCCGAGTTCAGCTCCAGCGTGCGCGTGCAGTACCTGCCGGACCGCTCCAACCCGCCCGAGGGGCCGTTCGCCTTCGCCTACACGGTCACCATCCGCAACACGGGGGATTGCACCGCCCAGCTGGTGGCACGGCAGTGGCTGGTGACCGATGCCCATGGCCGCACCCAGGAAGTGCGGGGCCTGGCCGTGGTGGGTCACCAGCCGGTGCTCAAGCCGGGCGAGGTGTTCGAGTACAACAGCTGGACCCAGGTGGCCACGCCGCACGGCAGCATGAAGGGCACCTTCTTCTGCATGACGGAGGACGCACGGCCTTTTGAGGCAACGGTGGCGGCATTCGACCTGGTGTCGCCGGGGTCCTTGCACTGATCAGCGGGGGTCAGGCCCTCGGTGTGCGATTCAGCCGGGGTCCCGGTCCCGGCGGTCTGGCTCGCCGCGCTTGCGCCCGGAGAACATGGTCCACCAGACCAGGAAGATCAGCAAGGCCAGCGCGCCCAGGGCTTCCAGGATCAACAGCCACATGGGCGGGTTTCCTTGAGTTGGTGATGAATCAAGCGCCCGGATCTTACGCAGCACCAGTACCCGCACGACGACCGTGGAGGGCCTTTGCATGCTCGCAGGGCTGCGCCTCGTGGCCCGGCCGGCCCCTTGACTCAGCGGCGTACCCCTCTGTGCCAGGGACAATGCAGGCATGCCCGCAATCCGCCCCGCCACACCTGACGACGCTGCCAGCCTGCTGGAGATCTACCGTCCCTACGTCGAAGGCACGGCCGTGTCCTTCGAGACCGAGACGCCCTCGGTGCAGGCTTTTGCGGACCGCATCGACAAGGCGCTGAACGGCTGGGCCTGGCTGGTGGCGGAGGAAGACGGCCAGTGCGTGGGTTACGCCTATGGCGGCCCGCACCGCGAGCGCGCGGCCTACCGCTGGTCCACCGAGACTTCGGCCTACATCCGGGCGGGCTGGCAAGGAAAGGGGCTGGGGAAGATGCTCTACCAGGCCCTGTTCGAGCGCCTGGCCGAACGCGGCTACTGCAACGCGCTGGCCGTGGTGGTGTTACCGAACCCGGCCAGCCTGGCCTTGCACCGCTCGGTGGGGTTCGAGGACGTAGGGGTCTTCAAGCGAGGGGGACACAAGTTCGACACCTGGCATGACGTGATGTGGCTGCAGCGCGTGCTCAGAGCATCCCCGCCCGACGAAGACAGGGGCACCGCGCCAGGAACGCCATGGCGGGTTTGAGCCCGCTTGAAGCCGCGCTGTCGGCGCGAGCCGGCCCCGGACCGACCGAGAGGTCGTCTGTTGCGGCGCAGGCCAACCGACGGCGGGTGCTGGGCCTGGCGGCCAGCGGACTGGCCGCCCCTTGGTGGGTGGGCTGCGCCAGCCCGTTGTCAACCGCTCAGGCAGGCGCCACTGCGGCCGCCGCACCCACGATGGCAGCCCCTTCACCAGAGCCCACAGCGCCCGCTGTCCCGGAGGCGGTGGCCGCCCCTGCGGCACCCACAGGCGGGAGCACGGACACCCCTCCCCCCCTCGCCCGCGAGTTCCGCGCCGCCTGGGTGGCCACCGTCGCGCACATCGACTGGCCCAGCCGGCGCGGCCTCTCCAGCGCACAACAGCGTGCCGAGATGCTGGACCTGCTGGACAAGGCCCAGGCCATCGGCCTGAACGCCATCGTGCTGCAGGTGCGCCCCGCCGCCGATGCGATCTACCCTTCGGCGCTTGAGCCCTGGTCGGAGTTCCTCACCGGCGCCAGCGGCCGCGCACCCGACACCCCCTGGGACCCGCTGGCCGAGTGGGTGGAGCAGGCCCACCGGCGGGGGCTGGAGCTGCACGCCTGGTTCAACCCCTACCGTGCGCGCCACAGCTCAGCCACCACGCCTGTGGCGGCGAACCATCTGGCGCACACCGACCCCGGCATCGTCAGACGCTACGGCGAGCTGCTGTGGATGGACCCCGGCGAGCCCCGCGCTGCACAGCGCATGGTGGACGTGGTGCTGGACGTGGTGCAGCGCTACGACATCGACGGCGTGCACATCGACGACTACTTCTACCCCTACCCCCTGAAGGACGCGCAGGGGCGGGACATCCCCTTCCCCGACGAGCCTTCCTGGCAGCGCGCCGGCGCCCCCGCCCACCGGGCCGCCTGGCGCCGCGCCCAGGTAGACCAGCTGATCGAACGCCTGCACGCGGCGATCCACGTGGCCAAGCCCTGGGTCCGCTTTGGCATCAGCCCCTTCGGCCTGCCCCGGCCCGACCGCCGACCACCCGGCATCACCGGCTTCAGCCAGTACGACCAGTTGCACGCCGACGTGGAGCGCTGGCTCAGCGAAGGCTGGCTGGACTACCTGGCGCCGCAGCTGTACTGGCCCATCGCCCAGCCGGCACAGTCTTTCCCCGTGCTGCTGGACGCCTGGCTGCGCGACAACCCCCGGGGGCGCCACATCTGGGCAGGCCTGTTCACCAGCCGCATCGGCGACAGGCAACGACCCTACACCACGCAGGAAGTGTTGGACCAGATCGCACTCGTGCGCGAGCGCAGCGCCGCCCAACCCCTGGCGGCCGGTCACCTGCACTTCAGCATGGCCGCCCTGGCCGCCAACCGCGAGCGCATCGCCGACCGCCTGCGCGAGGGACCGTACGCTCAACCCGCCCTGCCGCCGGCCACACCCTGGCTGGCGGAGCCGCCGCCTGCGGCGCCCGAGGTGACGGTCACGCCGCAGCAGCCGCCTGGGGCCGCGCGCGTGGATTGGCGCGCACCGGCGGGCGGCCCGCCGTGGAGGTGGGTGGTGCTGCAGGTGAGGCGCCAGGGGAGGTGGGAGGTGCTGCATCTGCCCAGGCCCGGCGTCGACCACCATATGCTCGACCCTGGGGCCGAGCGGGCGGTGCTGCAGGCCGTGGGAAGAACCGGCATGCCCGGTGCGGCGACGACCCTCGTGCAGCGCAGCGGCACCTGGAGCCTTGCGGCGTGACGTTCACCGAGAGCCCCTCAACAAGAGACAGGCCATGAAGTTTCTCTTCGTCCACCAGAACTTTCCGGGACAGTTCCTGCATCTGGCGCCTGCCCTGGCTGCACGCGGCCACGAGGTCGTGGGTCTGGGGGTGAATCCCCTGAAGGCGCCCCTGCCCGGGGTTCGGCACATCACCCATCGACCGAGCGACCCGGGACCAGGCCCTCGGGACGCCGACAGCTTTTCCCAGGAATGGGCCGCCAAGCGGGCGCGAGCCCAATCCGCGGCCCAGGCGATGACAAACCTGAAGGCCGAAGGATTCCATCCCGATGTCGTCTTCGGACACCCCGGCTGGGGCGAGATGCTGCACGCGAGGGACGTGTTTCCCAAGAGCCGGAATCTGGTGTTCGCGGAGTACTACTACGGCGCCGACGACGGGGACTCGTTCTTCGACCCCGAGTTTCGGCGTGGCCCCGTCGACCTGCCCAGCCTGCAACGCCTGCGACTGAAGAACACGCACCTGCTGCACGCCCTGGCCGACTGCGATGCCGCTGTGTCGCCCACGGTCTTTCAGAAGAGCCAGCACCCCTCCATCTTCCACGACCGCATCCGCGTGATCCACGACGGGATCGACACCGACCGTTTCGCACCCGATCCCGGCGCCAGCATCAAGCTCCAGCAGGCGCAGGTGGAGCTCAAGCATGGCGACGAGGTGGTCACCTTCGTGGCCCGGCAGCTGGAGCCCTACCGCGGATACCACATCTTCATGCGCAGCCTGGCCCGTCTGCAGCGCCTGCGCCCGAAGGCACGCGTGGTGATCGTGGGCGGAGACGGCACGGCCTACGGTGCATCGCCGCCCGCAGGCTCCACGTGGAAGAACATCTTCCTGAACGAGGTGAAGGGCGAGCTGGACATGAGCAGGGTGCACTTCGTGGGGCAGGTGCCCCACCCTCTGCTGCAGCGCCTGATGCAGGTGTCCGCGGTCCACGCCTACCTGACCTACCCCTTCGTGCTGTCCTGGTCGATGCTGGAGGCCATGAGCCAGGGGGCGCTGATGGTGGCTTCGAGCACAGGGCCGGTCCAGGAGGTCATCGAGCACGGCCGGAACGGGCTGCTGGTGGACTTCTTCGACCACCAGGCCCTGGCAGACACCATGGCCGAGGCCCTGACGCGCCAGCAGGAGCTGCAGCCGCTTCGACAGGCCGCCCGGCAGACCGTGGCGGACCGCTACGACCTGCGTCGCGTGTGCCTGCCGGACATGTTGAAGTTCGTCGAGCAGGCCGCGGGTTAGGACACGGCACGGTCCACCGTGCCGTGTCCCCCCGCGTCAAGCCAGCCTGCGCGAGCTGGGCCTTGCAAAGTAGAACCACTCGTGCCCGGGCTCGGCACGCACGTTGGGGAACACGATGCGGCCGTCCGCCGGGGCCGTGACGGGCGTGCCGTCGTGGCGCAGGCCGATCACGTCTCCAGCCTTCAGGGCGTCAAAGCTCGTCCACTCCTTGACGAAGCGGTCCTGCGGATGCAGGCGGTCGGTCACCTCCTCCAGACGCAGCACTTCATGGTCCTGCGCCGGGGCGTCAGGCGTCCAGTCCACCAGGCCCAGCAGGGCCAGGGTCTGGCGGATGGCCTGCAGGCCCACGTCCGGCGCCTTCGGGTCGTCATGCCGGCCGCACTCCAGCGTCACGCCCCAGCCGCCGCGTGAGCGCATGTACTCCGTGGTGCCCACGCCGTAGTTGGCGTCGGTGTCCAGGCTCTGCCCGGCACTGCGGGCCCGCGCTCGACGCCGCGCCACGCCGGCCTCGTAGGTGCGCAGCCAGCCCTCGACGATGCGCTTGGGGCCCAGGTGGCGGGCCAGGCGGGCCTCGTCGGCTGCGTGGGCGAAAGGTTCCAGATCGTCGGTGTTGTCCTCCGGGCCGAAGAGCGTGAAGGCCTCGCCCAGGCCGTTGAAGGAGTGCAGGTCCAGCAGCACGTCGTGTGCATCCAGCAGCGGGCACAGCACGTTGCCGACGCGGTCTTCGAAGTCCTGCGGCACGGCGGTAGGGCGCAGGTTGCGGTTGAGGTTGCGCTCGCCCGTGCGCTGGCCGCGTGCATGCGCCAGCGGGTTGGTCACGGGCACGAAGGTGACGACGCCGCGCTCGATGCGCCAACGGCCCGCGTCCAGCTCGGCCAGCGCCCGGCCGATGGCCAACGGCCCGGCCACCTCGTTGCCGTGCACGGCGCCCAGCACGATCAAGCGCGGCCCAGGTCGCAGGCCGTGGAACTGGTGCATGCGCAGGCTGCTCGGACGTTGTGGCGCGCCGGACGCAGCCGTCGCAAAAGTAGCGGTATCGGGCATGTCGGGGTCTCTTGAGGAATCGAGGGTCTTCTTCGGAGGAGGGCTGCGGAGGTGTCTCCCAGGGGCTCAATGCACGACCAGCCGGTTGCGCCCCTGGGTCTTGGCCTCACGCAAGGCGTCACGGGCCCGGGACAGGGCCTGATCGATGGACTCGCCGGCGTGGTGCTCGGTCATGCCGGCAGACACCGTCACACGCACGGGCTCACCCGACGCAGACGGCACCTGCATCGCCGCCACGCGTTCGCGCAGCCGCTCCACGGCCAGGCGGCCCAGCGGGCCACGGGTGTCGCACAGCAGCAGCACGAAGGTCCCACCACCAAAGCGGCCCAGGCGGTCAACGATGCGCACCGAGGACTGCGCCTCCTGGGCAAAGACGCGCAGCACCTGGTCGCCCGTGGCAATGCCGTGACGGCGGTTGACATCCCGGAAGCTGTCCAGGTCCAGCACGGCGATGCAGAAAGCCTGGCCCGAACGGACGCTGCGCTGCAACTCGCGCTCCAGCACCTCCAGCAGATGGCGCCGGTTGAGCAGGCCGGTCAATGTGTCGCAGGTCGCCAGTTCCTCGATGCGCACCAGGGCCTGCTTGAGTTCCAGCCGCTGCGCGCGCATGCGGTGGCGCATCAGGGAAATGCGTGCGGCCAGCATCGAGGCCGCCGGCAACATGGTGGCCACCATGATGAAGTGGCCCAGTTCCACCAATGGCGGATACACCCGCGGCAGGCGCCAGGCCATGAAGGCCATGGCCAGCCCGAACACCACGACGGCGTAGAGGCTGGCCCAGGCCATCTGGCGCGGCTTGGCCGCAAACAGGCCGAACATGAAGATCACCATCACGATGGGGAACACCGCGCCGCGTGCTGGGCCGAGCATGGCGTAGGCCCAGGCCGCCATGGTGAGGGCGTACAGCATCTGGGCCACCGTCAGCGAGGGATCGGCCCAGCGGCGTGACCACCCCGTGCGCACCATCAGAAAGGCCACGGCCAATCCCGCCAGCGACACCACCGTCCAGGCCCGCACCGACGGCACCGTGGCGATGCCGATGGCCACAAAGTAGTGCACCGCCGCCACGGCCGCGCCCATCACCACCATCGCGCGGCCAGACTGCGCAAGCCGGCCCCGCTGGGCGGGGTCGGTGGTCAGCAGCCAATCTGCAAGGCCTTGGAGGTTCATGGGCAACGCAGCGGGCCGCACCGGCCAGATTTCGCAACCCGCGAGCGTAACCCGCCCAGAACCGGCGCCGTGGCAAGGCCGCCACACAGGCATCGCCCCACTTCACCCCGCCCCCGTTGGCCATGCCTGCCGGCTTCAGTGGCTTCAGCGCCTGGGTCCGGGCGAATGCAGATGGTTCAGGGGCAAGACCCCACCGGCCTTGACTTCGCCGAGCGAAAAGCTGGTGTGCATGTCCTTGACATTGGGCAGCTTGAACAGCGTCTCCATCGCCCAGCGCGAGTAGGCGTCCAGATCCGTGGCCACGACGTGCAGCTCGAAAGTGCCCGCGCCGCTGATGTAGTGGCAGGCCACCACTTCGGGCAGGCTGCGGATGCGGTCCTCCAGCTCTTGGGTGGCCACAGCGTTGTTGCGCTCAGCGTCCACCCGTACGAAGGCCAGCACCCCCAGCCCCACCTTGCGGCGGTCGATCTCGGCGCGGTAGCCGGTGATGTAGCCCTGCTCCTCCAGCCGCCGGACGCGGCGCCATGTCGGCGCCGGCGACAGGCCGATGCGCTGGGCCAGTTCGGCATTGGACAGGCGCGCATCGGCCTGGAGTTCACGCAACAACGCCAGGTCGTAGCGGTCCAGCATGGCGGGTGGGGCCTGCTCGACTGGCTCTGTGACGGGACCCTGGGTTTTCCCTGATTTTCGTATTCCTGGCGTCATCGTTTCTTAATGCGGATGAAAGATGTCTGATTGTTGCGCTCACGGCCCGGTTTCGGGCACGAGAAAGAAAGCACTTCATGCAAGCGAACCTCTAAACTGAGCCCATCGGGGGGTGAGAAACCCGCCACCATGACGGCCCGGCGCACCCAAGCGCGCTTCGGCCCACCGCCCAGCCTCTGGAGGGACCATGAACGCACCGCTGCCCGAAGACGTCCGCAAAGCCCTGGAGAGCGTGACGCTCGACGACAAGTACGCGCTGGAACACGGCCGGGCCTTCATGAGCGGGGTTCAGGCGCTCGTGCGCCTGCCCATGCTGCAGCGCCAGCGCGACGCGCTGGCCGGGCTGAACACCGCCGGCTTCATCAGCGGCTACCGGGGCAGCCCGCTGGGTGGCTATGACCAAGCGCTGTGGCAGGCCAAGAAGCATCTGGCGGGCCAGCACATCGTCTTCCAACCCGGCGTGAACGAGGAGTTGGCTGCCACCGCCGTGTGGGGCACGCAGATGCTGGACCTGTTCCCGCAGTCGAAGAGGTTCGACGGCGTGTTCGGCATCTGGTACGGCAAGGGCCCGGGTGTGGACCGCTGCTCCGACGTGTTCAAGCACGCCAACATGGCCGGCACCTCGCGCCACGGCGGCGTGATCGCCGTGGCCGGTGACGACCACGTGGCCAAGAGCTCCACCGCCGCGCACCAGAGCGACCACATCTTCAAGGCCTGCGGGCTGCCGGTGTTCTTCCCCTCCGACGTGCAGGGCATCCTGGACATGGGCGTGCACGCCATCGCCATGAGCCGCTTTTCCGGCGTGTGGGCCGGCATGAAGACCATCCAGGAGGTGGTGGAGTCGTCCTCCAGCGTCACGGTGGACCCGGGGCGCGTGAAGATCGTGCTACCGGAAGATTTCGTCATGCCCGAGGGCGGCGTGCACATGCGCTGGCCCGACGGCGCGCTGGACCAGGAGGCGCGCCTGTTCGACTACAAGTGGTACGCGGCGCTGGCCTACATCCGCGCCAACCGGCTGAACCACAACGTGATCGAGGGGCGCAATGGAGGTCAGGGCGACCGCTTCGGCCTGATCGCCAGCGGCAAGGCCTACAACGACATGCGACAGGCGCTGGACGACCTGGGTCTGGACGACGACACCTGCCGTCAACTCGGCATCCGCGTGCACAAGGTCAACGTGGTGTGGCCGCTGGAGGCCACGGCCACGCGCGAGTTCGCCCGTGGCCTGCAGGAAATCCTGGTGGTGGAGGAAAAGCGCCAGGTCATCGAGTACCAGCTCAAGGAAGAGCTCTACAACTGGCGCGACGACGTGCGCCCCAACGTGCTGGGCAAGTTCGACGAGCCCGAGGGCGATCTGTCGGGCGGCGAATGGAGCCAGCCCAACCCCAGCAACCGCTGGCTGCTGCGCGCCAAGGCCGACCTGACGCCCGCGATCGTGGCCCAGGCCATTGCCAAGCGGCTGAAGAAGCTGGGCGTGCCGGCCGACATCGAGCAGCGCATGCATGCGCGGCTGGCCATCATCGAGGCCAAGGAGCGCTCGCTGGCGGCCATCGATGCGCGCAGCATCGACCGCCAGCCCTGGTTCTGCAGCGGCTGCCCGCACAACACCAGCACGCGCGTGCCCGAAGGCTCGCGCGCGGCCGCGGGCATCGGCTGCCACTTCATGGCGGTGTGGATGGGCCGCAGCACCGTCACCTTCAGCCAGATGGGCGGTGAGGGTGCCAGCTGGGTCGGCCAGGCACCCTTCAGCCAGGACCAGCACATCTTCGCCAACCTGGGCGACGGCACCTACTTCCACTCGGGCTTCCTGGCCGTGCGCCAGGCGATCGCCGCCAAGGTCAACATCACCTACAAGATCCTGTTCAACGACGCCGTGGCCATGACCGGCGGCCAGCCCATCGACGGCACGCTGCGGGTGCCCGAGATGACGCGCGAGCTCGACGCCGAAGGCGCCAAGCGCATCGTGGTCGTCACCGACGAGCCGCAGAAGTACGACGACGCCGAGATCAAGGCCCGCCTGGCGCCGGGCGTCACCGTGCGCCACCGTGACGAGCTCGACGCCGTGCAGCGCGAGCTGCGCGACATCGAGGGCTGCACCATCCTCATCTACGACCAAACCTGCGCCACCGAGAAGCGTCGCCGCCGCAAGCGCGGCACGATGGTGACGCCGGCCAAGACCGTGGTCATCAACGAGCTGGTGTGCGAGGGCTGCGGCGACTGCTCGGTGCAGAGCAACTGCCTGAGCGTGGAGCCGGTGGAAACCGAGTTCGGCCGCAAGCGCCGCATCAACCAGAACACCTGCAACAAGGACTTCTCCTGCCTCAAGGGCTTCTGCCCGAGCTTCGTCACGGTGGAGGGTGGCACGCTGAAGAAGCCGAAGAAGGAGCAGCGTGGCGATCTCGCCGCCCTGCCCGCCGTGCCCGAACCGGTGCTGCCGGTGGCCGAAAGCGCCTGGGGCATCGTGGTGGGCGGCGTGGGCGGCACAGGCGTCATCACCATCGGCCAGTTGCTGGGCATGGCCGCGCACCTCGACGGCAAGGCCGTGGTGACGCAGGACGCCGGCGGCCTGGCGCAAAAGGGCGGCGCCACCTGGAGCCATGTGCAGATCGCCAACCGGCCCGAGGCGTTGTTCACCAGCAAGGTGGACATGGCCAAGGCCGACCTCGTGATCGGCTGCGACCCCATCGTCACCGCCAGCAAGGCCACGCTGGCCGTGGCGCACGCCGGGCGCACTTATGTGGCGCTGAACAGCCACGGCACGCCCACGGCGGCCTTCGTGAACAACCCGAACTGGCAGTTCCCCGAGGCCAGCTGCGAAGCCGCCATCGCCGGCGCCGTGGGGCCTGAGGGCCTGGGCGCCTTCGACGCCGAGGAGGTGGCGGTGCAACTGCTGGGTGACTCGATCTACACCAACCCCTTGATGCTGGGCTACGCCTGGCAGAAGGGTCGCGTGCCATTGAGCCGCGCGGCGGTGCTGCGCGCCATGGAGCTCAACGGCGTGCAGGTGCCCAACAACCAGGCGGCCTTCGAATGGGGCCGGCGCTGCGCGCACGACCTGGCCGCCGTGCAGGCGCTGTTCGCCGCGCGTCAAGTGATCGAGATCGTGAAGAAGCCCTCGGTGGACGAGCTGGTCAAGCGCCGCGTGGAGTTCCTCACGGGCTACCAGGACGCGGGCTACGCCGAGCGTTACCGTCAGGCCGTGGAGCGCGTCCGCGCAGCCGAGGCGGCACTGGGCAAGGGCACGGCGCTTTCAGAGGCGGTGGCGCGCTACCTGTTCAAGCTGATGGCGATCAAGGACGAATACGAGGTGGCCCGCCTGCACACCGATCCGGCCTTCGCCCGCAAGATCGAGAGCATGTTCGAGGGCGACTTCAAGCTCGTGCACCACCTCGCACCGCCGGCCATTGCCAAGCGCAACGCCAAGGGCGAGCTCGTCAAGCAGCCCTTCGGGCCGTGGGTGCGCAAGGTCTTCCCGCTGCTGGCACGCATGAAGGGCCTGCGCGGCGGCGCACTGGACCTCTTCGGCAAGACCGAGGAGCGCCGCATGGAGCGGCAGTTGCTGGCTGACTACGAGGCCTGCATCGCCGAGCTGCTGAAGAACCTGAACGCCGACAAGCTGCCGCTGGCCGCCGAGATCGCCCGCATCCCCGAGGAGATCCGCGGCTACGGTCACGTGAAGGAGCGTCATGTGAAGGCCGCGCGGGCCAAGTGGGACGGGTTGATGGTCAAGTGGCGCGACGCCTGATTTTCATTCGTTTTCTATTCATCTGCTATTCTTCATGAACTGCAAGTCATTGATGAGAAGTCCTTTTCGGGCCATCGGCTTGTATTCATGGAATCCAACAACACTACCCTCGAATCCGCACTGAGACAGGCCCTCCTCGGCCTGGGTGTGGCCACGGCGGGGCAACTTCAAGCGGCCCTGGGTCGCAGTCAGCCCACCGTCTCGCGCCTGCTCAACGCCCAGGGCCCTGACCTGTTGGTGATGGGCCAGGGGCGCAGCACCCGTTATGCGCTGGCGGAACCCTTCTCTGGCATGCCCCCCCGCCTGCCGCTGCACTGGGTGCACCCCGACGGTCTTATCGAGGCGTGGGGCAGCGTGGCAGTGGCCACCGGCCAGCGCATCCACCTGGAAGCACCAGGCCTGGACCTGTTGACGCAAGGGGAGTTGCCCTGGCTGCTGGCGCCGCTGCGCGCGGAGGGCTTTCTCGGCCGGTTGCTGGCGCAGCGCCTGGCGTTGCAGGGGCTGGACCGGCAGCCTGAGCGGTGGTCGGTGGCACAGCAGTTGTTTGCGGCCTGCGCGCAGCCCGACGCACCCGGCGCGCTGGTGCTGGGCGAACCGCGCACCAGCGCCCTGCCGACGTGGCGCACCGAGGCAGACCTGGACGCCCTGGCTGCAGACGTTGCGGCCACGCTGCCTGCGGGCTCATCGGCGGGCGGCGAACAAGCCAAGTTCCTAGCCCGCCGCGCAGATGGCCAGGCCGTGCTGGCGAAGTTCTCCCCCCCGCGCGACACGCCTTTTGGCGAGCGCTGGCATGACCTGCTGCACGCCGAAGCCCTGGCCTTGCAGGTGTTGCACACGCACGGCGTGCCAGTGGCGCAAAGCACGGTGATCGAGACGACTGCGCGGACTTGCCTGGTGTCCGAGCGCTTCGACCGCCTGCCGCCGAGGGAAGCCCAACGCTTCGAGGGCCGACGCCACGCCGTGCCGCTGCACGCGGTGCACGACGCTTTCGTCAGCGGGCCCCGGCAGCACTGGGCCGCCACGGCGCAGGCCCTGGTTCGCCAGCGGCGCCTGCCCGCCGAAGCGGGGGCACAGGTTGAAGCACTGCTGCGCTTTGGCCGTCTCATCGGCAACAGCGACATGCACTTCGGCAACCTGAGCCTGTGGGTCGAGCCCGCGGACGTGGCGGCCGGTCGCTTCACGCTGGCCCCCATGTACGACATGCTGCCCATGCGGTGGCGGCCCGACCTCCAGGCCGGCGCGCTGGACCTGTGGCCCTTCTCGCCCGAACCGGTGGACCTGCAAAGCGCGGCGCTGCCCGTGGCCTGCGCCTTCTGGTCTGCTGCGGCCGGTTGCGCTCATCTGAGCCGGGGCTTTCGCGGCCTGGCCAGGCAGATGCTCGACAAACTCCAGGACCACCGATGACCGCACACACAGCGCCCGAGCCCAATTCGCCTCACCCTCTGGTCGCCAACCAGAGGCTGCGCTGGCACGCCCTGGCCGAAGCCCGCAAGCAGCAACGGCCGAGACGCGCCTTCGTTGTGGACGGCGAGCACGTGGGCAGCGTCGATGAAGCGCACCTGGCAGCGCTGCAGCCTTGGTCACGCTGGGTGGAGGTGCGGGAGCAGGCCGTGGTGCTGACCGCAGGGACTGCCGAACGCGAGGCCGTGTTTGCGGAGGTCAACGCCCGCCTGCATGAGCAGGGGCTGATCCGCGCCTGGCGCGACGAGCCCTTCCCGTTGTTGTCGCCCACCACCGGGCAGGTGATGGCGGTGTTCGAGCGTGCTGCGGCACGCTTTTGGGGCACCCTCACGCTGGGAGCGCACTGCAACGGCTGGGTGGCCGGACCGGACGGGCAACCCGGAGCGATGTGGATCGCACGCCGCTCAGCCACCAAGGCCACCGACCCTGGCAAGCTCGACAACCTGATCGGCGGTGGTGTCCCATGGGGGCAAACCCCGTGGGAGACCCTGGTGCGCGAGGGCTTCGAGGAAGCCGGGCTGAGTCCGGCGCAAATGGCACGAGCCACCCCAGGACGCGTGATCGAACTGGACCGCGATGTCCCGGAAGGCCGGCAGTTCGAACGCCTGCAAGTGTTCGATCTCGAGTTGCAGGAGGGCGAATGTCCCGTCAACCAAGATGGTGAAGTGGCTGAGGTGTGTTTGTGGTCCATCCACCACACCTGCGCCGCCGCGTCCACCGACGAGATGACGGTGGACGCCGCCCTCGTGACCTTGGACTTCCTGTTGCGCCGCAAACTCGTCGCGCCCCCCGAGGCCGCCGCCGTCCTCGAAGAAGGCCTGGCCAGGCTCTGCGCGGGTACGACCTGAAGCACCTTCAGCGACCCAGGGCGTCGAGGGCGTAGGCCGAGCGCGGCAGCCGCACCCGGCGGCCGCGTCACGAACCCGCCCCGACACTCGGGTAAACCCGGCTTGCCGAGGCTCAAGCCGCACGACACAGTGCTCGGTCGCCGTTGTCCTAGACACCAGACAATCAGGCTGTCAGGTTTTGCTCGACCCATTTGAGTCTTTCCCAGTCCATCCTTTCCAAGGAGTCCGCTCGATGACCTCTCCCCTCCAATCGGGCGCGCCGCGCCGCAGCTTCCTGAAGCACGCTTCGGCCGGTGCCGTGGGCGCAGCCGCCATGGCCGCACCCATGGTCAGCAACGCGCAGACCGTGAGCCTGCGCTTCCAGAGCACCTGGCCGGCCAAGGACATCTTTCACGAGTACGCCAATGACTTCGCCAAGAAGGTGAACGACATGGCCGGCGGCCGCCTGAAGATCGAGGTGCTGCCCTCGGGCTCCGTGGTTCCCGCGTTCCAGCTGCTGGACGCCGTCAACAAGGGCACGCTGGACGGCGGCCACGGCGTGCTGGCCTACCACTACGGCAAGAACACCGCCCTGGCCCTGTGGGGCTCCGGCCCGGCCTACGGCATGGACCCGAACATGGTGCTGGCCTGGCACTACTACGGTGGCGGCAAGGCCATCCTGGAAGAGATCTACAAGAGCCTGAACATCGACGTGGTGTCCTACGTCTACGGCCCCATGCCCACACAGCCTCTGGGCTGGTTCAAGAAGCCGGTGGCCAAGGTGGACGACATGAAGGGCCTGAAGTTCCGCACCGTGGGCCTGGCCATTGACGTGTTCAAGGAACTGGGCACCGCCGTCAACCCGCTGCCCGGCGGCGAGATCGTGCCGGCGCTGGACCGTGGCCTGATCGACGCGGCCGAGTTCAACAACGCCTCGTCCGACCGCATCCTGGGCTTTGCCGACGTGGTGAAGAACTGCATGCTGCAGAGCTTCCACCAGAGCGGTGAGCAGTTCGAGATCCTGTTCAACAAGGGCAAGCTGGAAGCCCTGCCGGCTGAACTGCGCAACGTGATCACCCACGCCGTGGAGGCCTCCAGCGCCGACATGAGCTGGAAGGCCATTCAGCGCAACTCGCAGGACTACATCGAGCTCAAGACCAAGGACAAGGTCAATTTCTACAAGACGCCGGACGCCATCCTGCGCGCGCAGCTGGCCGCCTGGGACAAGGTCATCGCGGCGAAGTCCGGTGAAAACCCGCTGTTCAAGAAGGTGCTGGATTCGCAGAAGGCCTTCGCCCAGCGTGCCGGCGAGTGGCAAAACGACTACATGGTCGACTTCAAGATGGCGTGGAACCACTACTTCCGCCGTCCCGCTGCCGGACAGAAGAAGGCCTGACGCTCGGGCGCTTCCCGCCACAGGCCACCGGCATGCGCCCGGTGGCCTTTTTCGTTTCCCTGACTGGATGTTCCCCTGATGCAAAGCGTGTTGCTGCTCGTGGACCGGGCGTCGACCTGGCTGGGCAAGATCTTCGCCTGGTCCATCGTCTTGTTGACGCTGGTGATCACCTACGAGGTGTTCTCCCGCTACGTGTTGAACACGCCGCATGACTGGAACCTTGATGTCCAGATCATGGGTTACGGCACGCTGTTCATGATGGCCGGCGCCTACACGCTGAGCAAGAACGGACACGTGCGCGGCGACGTGCTGTACGGCTTCTTCATGCCGCGCACCCAGGCCACGCTGGACCTGATCCTGTACATCCTGTTCTTTCTGCCCGGTATCGTGGCACTCACCTGGGCTGGCTGGATCTTTGCCTCCGAGTCCGCGGCCATACGCGAAAGCACCTTCTCGGCCACGCCGCTGCCGGTCTACCCCTTCAAGTTCGTCATCCCGATCGCTGGGGGCATGCTGCTGCTGCAAGGCCTGGTGGAGATCGTGCGTTGCATCCAGTGCATCCGCAACGGTGAATGGCCGTCACGCGAGCAGGACGTGGAAGAAGTCGATGTGGACAAGCTCAAGGCCATGGTCCACGTGAAGGACGAGGACATCGCGGCGCTGGACAAGTATGTGGCGCCGGCAGGTCCCGGCCACACCGCAGGAGGCCAGAAATGAAGATCCGCAAGGAACTCTGGTTCGGCTTCATCCTGATGGCGCTCATCATCGCCGGCACGGCGGTGATGCTGATCTCGGCGCCCAAGATCACCAGCGGCCACCTCGGCCTGATGATGTTGTCGCTGGTCGTGGTGGCCATCATGCTGGGCTTTCCCACGGCGTTCACGCTGATGGGCATGGGCATGATCTTCACCTGGATCGCCTATGAGGAGAACACCACAAAGACGCTCACGCTGATGGTGCAGTCGGCCTACAAGGTGATGAGCAACGACGTGCTCATCTCGATCCCGCTGTTCGTCTTCATGGGCTACCTGGTCGAGCGGGCCAACCTGATCGAGAAGCTTTTCAGGAGCCTGCACCTGGCCATGGCGCGCGTACCGGGCTCGCTGGCGGTGGCCACGCTGTTCACCTGTGCGGTGTTTGCCACCGCCACGGGCATCGTGGGTGCCGTGGTCACGCTCATGGGCCTGCTGGCGCTGCCACAGATGCTGCGCGGCGGCTATGACGTGCGCGTCTCGGCCGGGGCCATCACGGCCGGCGGCTGCCTGGGCATCCTTATTCCGCCCAGCGTGATGCTCATCGTCTACGGCGCCACGGCCGGCGTGTCGGTGGTGCAGCTGTACGCCGGTGCCTTCTTCCCCGGCCTGATGCTGGCCGGCCTGTATGTCGTCTACGTGGTGTTGCTGGCCAAGCTCAAGCCGCACCTGATGCCGCCGTTGTCGGCGCAGGACCGCTTCGTGCCCCTGCCGCCGCTGACGCAGAAGATCTCCGAGACGGTGTCCAACACCGCGCTGCCGGCCCTGCTGAAGGCCCTGAAGGGCCAGCGCAACGTGAACGTGCCCACGGGCTATCTGGTGCGCCAGCTGGGCGTGGCGCTGATGCCGGCAGCCTTCTTCCTGCTCGCGCTGGCAAGCAGCTGGCACCTCAACACCCGCCCGGTGGAAGCCCAGGCAGTGGCAGCCGTCTCCAGTGGCGGCGTGTCCGAGCCCGAAGGCGCGGCCCGAGAGGCCGGCGTGGCCGGCTCGTCAGGTGGTTCTTCGGGCGGCGTGCAGGAGCCTCCGGGAGCCGACACTGGCGGCGTCAAGGAGCCGCCTGGATCAGGTAGCGACGGCGTCAAGGAGCCGCCGGGATCAGGAAGCGGCGGCGTCAAGGAGCCGCCGGGGGCGGATTCGGGCGTCAAGGAGCCGCCCGGGGCAGACTCGGGGGTGAAAGAACCTCCTGGGGCCGACACCGGTGTGAAGGAGCCTCCAGGCTCGGAATCCGGCGGCGTGAAAGAGCCGCCCGGGGCCTCCCAGGGCGTGCAGGAGCCCCCGGGCGCCGCCGCCACCGCAGGCGGCGCAGGGGCTCCCGTGCCTCAGGCCGAAGCGGCGCGAACACCCCCCACCGCCGGCTGGTGGATCGGGGCGGGCGTGGGCGCCCT
>Ga0315906_10000567_pt1 | contig 59072 bp, 47 predicted proteins | sample LakEriMetagenome_4_FD_203526 | JGI IMG/M metagenome (GOLD analysis project Ga0315906, IMG submission 203526) | Freshwater fungal communities from buoy surface, Lake Erie, Ohio, United States - Buoy 2 MA122 | ecosystem: Environmental > Aquatic > Freshwater > Lake > Lake biofilm | place: USA... | reverse complement strand
CAAAAAGCCCCCGGCGGAAGCCGGGGAGGATGTTTCACGCGAACCCGCGGCGTCGTGCCGCGGTTCGCTTCGCGGGCCTCCGCCCGCTCGCCCTCAACCCGGCCCTCCGGGCCTGGTGCTCCCACAAAAAGCCCCCGGCGGAAGCCGGGGGACTCCGGGCCCGAACGCCGCCCAACTCCACGCCCGCCGCGCCGGGTCATCCGGCCGCTCGACCCTACCGCACCGCCTCGGCCTTGCGGACGAGGTCGAGGAACTCGGCCCGGTAGCCCCCCGCGTCGTGGCCGAGGGAGCTGCCGGCGATCTCCGCCACGAACGGCAGCGTGGCCGTGCCCTTGTGCTCGCTCTCCCGGAGGATCATCCCGAAGGCCGCCACCGCGGCCGCGAACCGCAGGTCGGCCGGGGCCGCGGCGAACGCCCCGCCCTTTTCGGCGAGCGGCACTTCCAGAAGCGTGCTCGTGTCGCCGTCGGGCTTCTTCCAGCGGAGCTTTACGGTCAGCAGCTCGCGGCTCACGGGGCCTTCCACGGCGGGCTGCGCTGCCGGCAGGGCCGGGGTCGGAGTCGGCTTGTACACGAGCGGCTCCACTGCGGGCTTCACTTCCGGCGGGGCGGGCGCGGGGGCGGGCTGATACTTGAGCGGCTCGGCCCCGCGAACCCCGTCGCCCCCCGCCTCGTCGCCCACGAGCACGATCTCGTAGAGGGCCGTGACCGTGTGCCCGGCCCCGATCTCGCCGGCGTCCTTCTTGTCGTCGCGAAAATCCTCGGCGGCCAGCACCCGGTTCTCGTAGCCGAGCAGGCGGTAGGAGGCGACCTGGGCGGGGTTGAACTCCACCTGGATCTTCACATCCTTGGCGATCGTGATCGTGGAGCCGGTGAGCTGCTCGACGAGCACCTTCCGCGCCTCGCGAACGCCGTCGATATAGGCGTAGACGCCGTTGCCGTTGTCGGCGAGCTTCTCCATCTTTTCGTCCTGCAGGTTGCCGGTGCCGAAGCCGAGCACGGTGAGGAACGTGCCGCCGGCCGCCTTCTTCGTGATCAGGTCGACGAGCGCCTCGTCGCTGGTCACGCCCACGTTGAGGTCGCCGTCGGTGCAGAGGATGACGCGGTTGGCACCTCCCTGGATGAACCGCTCCGCCGCCTGCTCGTAGGCGAGGTTGATGCCGGCGCTGCCGTGGGTCGAGCCGCCGGCCCGCAGGGCCGCGATCGCCGCGCGGATCTTCGCCTTCTGGTCGCCGCTCGTGGAAGGGAGCACGAGGCCGGCGTTGCCGGCGTAGGTGACGATCGCCACGCGGTCGTTCTCGGTGAGTTCGTCCACGAGCATGAGCAGCGCCCGCTGCACGAGCGGCAGCTTGTCGGGCTCGTCCATCGAGCCGGAGACGTCCACGAGGAACACGAGGTTGCCGGCCGGCCGCGCGTCGCGGGCCACGTCGCGGCCCTGGAGGCCGACGCGGACGAGCCGGTGGCCCTCACGCCACGGGCAGGTGGCCGCATCGACCGTCACGGAGAACGGCTCGTCCCCCTTGGGCTGCGGGTAGTCGTAGCGGAAGTAGTTGACGAGCTCCTCGATCCGCACGGCGTCCCGCGGCGGCCGCTGGCCGGCCGTGAGGAAGCGGCGGACGTTGGCGTAGGAGGCGGTGTCGACGTCGATCGAGAACGTGGAGAGCGGCTGCTCGCCCACGGCGCGGAACCGGCTGTCGGCGAAGCGGTTGTAGCGCTCGGTGTTGGGCATCACCAGGCCTTCGCGCTGCGATTCTTTCGTGGGACCGGGGACAGCCCGGCCGCCAAAGTCTGCATCGGAGCGACCGGCTACCGGCATGCTGAGTGTGTAGTCCGCGGCGGGTCTCTCGAACTGCTCACGGGTTGCGGCCTCGAACGGTGCGTCAACAGGGGGGGAAGGGAATGCCTCTGCGTCGACCACCCGGCGACCCTCTGCGAACGCCACCTGCCGCCGAGCCGCCTGGCGAGACGACTGCACGGCCGGAAGCAAAAGTCCTGCGGCCACCAGGGCCACCGCGGCACAGGATCCCAGCGTGAGAACCCACGTCCCGAGACCGCCTCGGCGCCGCGGTCGCGGTGTCGCCGCCGGTATCACGTCCCCTCCGCCCACGGCGGCGGCGAGCACGGCCCGCCGCAGGTCGGCGGACCGCTCGGGCAGATCCGCTGTGCGGGCCGCCTTCAGGGCCGCGGTCGTGGCGCGGACCTCGGCCACGTGGGTCCGGGCGGCGGTGGCGGCCGGGTCGGCGAGCAGTCGCTCGACGGCGGCCAGATCCTCACCGGAGAGTTCCCCGAGCGCGTAGGCGGTGAGGAGGATGTCGCAGTCCTCGCGATTCCGGGCGGCGTCGTGGCTCATGGTTTCGGTCTCCTTCGGGAAGCGGTGAAAGACGGTGCGCTGGGTGGTTCAGGCGGTGGCGTCGACCGCGAGCATGTGGCGGATGGCGGGATGGCTGCGAAGCGCCGTAAGACCGCGATGTGTGAGCACGCGGACGTTGCCTTCCGTGCGGCCGGTGATCGCGGCGATCTCCTTCGCGGTAAAACCCTCGCACCATAGGTCGATCGCCTCCCGCTGCGGGGCCGGCAGTTCGCGGAGCAGATCGCGGAGGCGGGCGGCGAGTTCGCGTTGTTCGACGGCGGTTGCGGGATCGGCGGACCGATCGGCCATGGCCGGCGGCATCGCGGATCCCGTGGCTGGCTCGGCGGCTTCCTCGACGAGCGGCTGCTCGCGGCCGGCCCGCCGCAGGTGGTCGAGGGCTCGGTTGCGGCAGACGCGAAACAGCCAGGCCGCGGGGTTCTCGCCGGCCGTGGCCCGCGACTGCCCGCAGAGCTGCACGAAGGCGTGCTGCACGGCGTCGGCGGCGAGGTCCACGTCGCCGAGCAGCCGCCGGGCGTAGCGCACGAGCGGCAGTTCGTAGGCGTCGACGGCCGCCAGGATCCAGCCGTGCCCGTCGCCGGTCGCGTCCATGGGTGCGCTCCTTCGGAATCACGATGGGCCGGGGCGGCCCGCGGCGGGCCTGCCACAGACTCGCCACCCTGATGACGGCGGGGCGCCGGTTTCGTTACAGCACGAAAAAAGCCCGGCCGGGGGGAACCCCGGCCGGGCTGAGTGTTCAAGCAGCAGGGAGGCCGTCTTTTGAGCCGCGGGCGCGGCTCAAAAACCGACGTAGGTCACGCAGATGTCACCGCACTTCTGGAAGCGGACGATCACGCTGCAGCCGCAGCCGTAGTCATACCGCACCTGGCCGCAGCCGAAGAGCGTGCACCGCGAGGTCTCGCAGGGGCAGCCCTGGCAGCAGGCCGGCAGGCAGACCGGCACGGCCACGGACCGGCAGGTCTCGGGGCTGACGGGATTCAGGACCGTCTCGTAGGTCGGCTCCACGCAGCAGCCCGCGCCGTGCTTGTGCCGGTGGGCGTGCTTGTGGCGATACTTGATGCAGGGATTCGACGGGCAGACGGTCTCGGCACCGCAGCCCGGCTCGAAGCCGCAAGAGGGCTCGAACGCGGCGCAGCCCGGCTCGGCCGCACAGGCCGGCGCGAAGGCCGAACAGCCGGGCTCGATCGCCGCATCGCAGGCGGCAGCATGACGGTGACGATGGCCGAAACCGGCCTCGGCGGTGAAGCCACAGGCGAGGACGATCGCAGCGGCGAGGCCGCAAGGGCCCAGAATCCGGAACGACGTGGACATGGAGAGAACCTCCGAGAGGGGATTGCAGAGGCTGGGGCCACCGGCTGGCGAGTCGGTGGGAAAGGCCGGGATGCAAGCCCGGGCCTCCGCAAAACTCTGGCACATGCCCGGCCGTTGTCAAAAAAACGGCTGTTTTCCGCGGCAACAAGGCACCAGCGCCGCCACCACGCGGTGTCCCCGGGTTGCCACCCGGGGCTTCTTGCCGCAAGTTCCCGCACAAAAAGCCCCGGGCGGGAGCCCGGGGACTCCGGGTCACGCACCTTCCCGCGTGCCATGCGATGCAGGTCCGAACCGTCGTATCTCTCGCCGTTGTGCGGCATGGATGGCCGGGTGGTTTTCAAACCCGGTGTCCCCGGGTTGCCACCCGGGGTTTCTTGCCGCACGTTCCCGCACAAAAAGCCCCGGGCGGGAGCCCGGGGACTCCGGGTAACGCACCTTCCCGCGTGCCATGCGATGCAGGTCCGAACCGTCGTATCTCTCGCCGTTGTGCGGCATGGATGGCCGGGTGGTTTTCAAACCCGGTGTCCCCGGGTTGCCACCCGGGGCTTCTTGCCGCGCGTTCCCGCACAAAAAGCCCCCGGGCGGGAGCCCGGGGACTCGGGGCATGAACGCCCATCAGCGTCAGGCCATCATCCCGCGGAAGCGGTCGAAGAGATACGCCGAGTCGTGTGGACCGGCGGCGGCCTCGGGATGGTACTGCACGCTGGCCGCGTTGGCCGTGCGGTGCCGCAGCCCCTCGATCGTGGCGTCGTTGAGGTTGCGATGCGTGACCACGAGGTCTGGCGGCAGCGTGGCCTCGTCCACCGCGAAGCCGTGGTTTTGCGACGTGATCTCCACCTTGCCGGTCTCGAGGTCGAGCACCGGCTGATTGGCACCGCGATGGCCGAACTTGAGTTTGAACGTCTTCGCCCCGCAGGCGAGCGCGAGCAATTGGTGCCCGAGGCAGATCCCGAACATTGGCACCTTGCCCACGAGGCCCCGGACGGTTTCCACGCAGCCGGTGAGCACCTCCGGGTCGCCCGGGCCGTTGGAGAGAAACACGCCGTCGGGCTGCAGCGCCAGCACCTCGGCGGCGGTCGCCCGGCCGGGCAGCACGGTCACGCGGCAGCCTGCGGTCACGAGATGACGGGCGATGTTCCACTTCATGCCGTAGTCGAGGGCCACGACGTGCTTCGAGAATGGCGTCACCGCCGGCCGCGCGGGCATGACACCCCCCTCGGCCGGCTGCGGCAGGGGCGTGGCCTCGTCATCGAGCGGCTCCACCCACTCGCTGCGGGCCTGCGGCATGACCTCGGCCACGAGGTCGCGACCCACGAGCGCCGGCGCCGCCTGCGCCATCGCGACGAGCCGCGCGTCGTCGAGCACCTCGCTCGACAGCACGCCCGTCATCGCGCCGCGGATCCGCAGCCGCCGGACGAGGGCCCGGGTGTCGATGCCGGCGATCCCGACGACGCCGGCACCGGCCAGATAGTCGCCAAGCATGCCCGTCGAGGTGAAGTTGCTGGCGATCCGGCTCGCCTCGCGGACCACGAAGCCCGCCATCTGCAGCGTGCCGCTCTCGACGTCGGCGGGATTGACGCCATAGTTGCCGATCTGCGGCGCGGTCATGGTGAGGATCTGCCCGCGGTACGAAGGATCGGTGAGGATCTCCTGGTAGCCGGTCATCGAGGTGTTGAAGCACACCTCGCCCGAGACGGTGCCGGCGGCCCCGAAAGACTCGCCGTGAAAGACCGTGCCGTCCTCGAGTGCCAATGCCGCGCGTGCCACCGTCGGTGTCTCCTTCCGGTCGAGCGAAGACTCGTGCCGACCGATGATCTTAGCGAAAAACAATCCGGAAACAGGTGGCGGGACCGTTCCTCGGCATGGAACGCGGGATGGCGCTCATTCCCGGAGTCCCCCGGCTTCCGCCGGGGGCTTTTTGTGTGAGCGTCAGGCCCGGAGGGCCGGGTTGAGGGGAGCGGGCGGAGGCCCGCGAAGCGAACCGCGGCACGACGCCGCGGGTTCGCGTGAAACATCCTCCCCGGCTTCCGCCGGGGGCTTTTTGTGTGAGCGCCAGGCCCGGAGGGCCGGGTTGAGGGGAGCGGGCGGAGGCCCGCGAAGCGAACCGCGGCACGACGCCGCGGGTTCGCGTGAAACATCCTCCCCGGCTTCCGCCGGGGGCTTTTTGTGGGAGCACCAGGCCCGGAGGGCCGGGTTGAGGGCGAGCGGGCGGAGGCCCGCGAAGCGAACCGCGGCACGATGCCGCGGGTTCGCGTGAAACATCCTCCCCGGCTTCCGCCGGGGGCTTTTTGTGGGGCTGTTGCGCGTGGTCCCGAGAAGCCCCGGGCGGAAGCCCGGTGAATCCGCGCGGCAACGAGGCCCGGGCCATGGGGCGACGGCGATCAGCGGGCCGCTGCGGGCTCCGGCCGCGCCGCGGCCGTGGGCTCACCGTCGTCCCCGAGCCGGCCGGCGGCCCAGAGCGTGCCGCGGCTCACGAGCCCGAGGAACTCCGGCGTCTCGATGGTGTGGTTGTAGTGGCCGATCGTCGTGCCGAACACGCGGGCCTTGCCGTATTGGTTCGTCCACACGACCGTCTGCATCGCCTGCCGCTCCTCGCTGCGGGCCTCGACCAGGGGCGTGGCGGTAGGCCACAGCTTGTCGATGTAGTAGAGCTCGTCCTTGGGCACCTTCCACTCCCTCGGCAGCCCGCGGAGCACGGGATGCTCCGCGATCGTGCGGGCCGTGTACTCGTAGTGCTTGCCGTGGCCGGGCGAGGTCACGCCGCAGAACTTGAACCAGTCGTCCGTGCCGGCCCGGTAGCAGTGCATCGCACAGTGCATGACCACCGCCGGCGTGCCCTTTTCATGCTCGGCGACGATGCCCTTGAGAAAATCCGGGTCGTTGATCTTGGCGAAGCACTCGTTGTGGAAGACGACGTCGTAGCCCTTCGACCACTCGGGCTGCGAGTAGACCGAAACCCTGTGGTCGCTGCTCGATCCACCCTCGTGGATCACAGTCACCTTCGCCCCGGCCCGGGTCTCGAGGGCCGGCACGAGGATCTTCTTCTGCCCCTCGTAGTCGTGGCAGCAGCCGCCGGTGATGTAGAGCACTTGGAGCGGCCGCGGCGGCTCCGCGGCTTGGGCTGCAACCCCGATCGCCAGGAACGCCACCAGACTGCGAACGATCATCATTTTTTGGCTCCTCTCGAGATCGGCACAGCATACCACCCCTGGCACGACGGTCTCTGAACGTCTTGTCTCGTCCCTGGCCCGGCGGTCTCTGACCGTCGTGGCCCGCTGGGGCGGCCGCCCATGTTCGGCGGTCGTCGACCGCCGCTACGGCAGCAACAGCCGGGCGATCCGGCGGGCGGGGCTCGTCAGCGCCAGCGCCGCGAGCTGACGAGGCGTCACCCAGCGGCGATCCGTCGCGGCCGCTTCCGTCCGGCCGGCGGCACACCGCACGACGTCGAGCGTGATCCGGTGATGCGTGACCGTGTGGACGACGGTGCCCAGCCGCTCCGGCGGCCCGCACCGCAACGCTCCGAGCCGGGCACAGGCCGCAATCCCCCCGGCCGCCCGCGTTGCCCGGCCCGGCACGCGCGGAAAATCCCAGAGTCCGGCCCACCACTCGCCTGCCCCGCGTTGCACCACGAGCACACGGCCCCGCCGCGTGGCGACCACCGCCGTCTCGTGCCGCCGCTCCACCGTCCGCCGCGCGGCCTTGCGGGGAATGTCGGCGACGAGTCCCGCGCGGTTGGCGACACACTGCCCGGCGAGCGGGCACGTGCCGCACAGCGGCCGCTCGGGTGTGCAGACCATCGCCCCGAGGTCCATGAGCGCCTGGTTGAACCGGCCCGGCTGCCGCGGCGGGAGGAGCCGCGCCGCTGCCTCCCAGATCGGCTCGTCATCCGCCGCGCTGCCAAGCGGCCCATCGTGCCCCACCAGGCGGGCGATCACACGCCGCGAATTGGCCTCCACGATCGGCTCGCGCTCGTCGAACGCAATCGAGGCGATCGCGCCGGCGGTGTAGCGGCCGATGCCGGGCAGCATTCGCAGTTCGGCGGCGGTGCGCGGGAACCGGCCGCCGTGGTCGGCCACGATCTGCTGCGCGGCCGCGTGCAACTGCCGCGCGCGGCGATAGTAGCCGAGCCCTTCCCACAGCCGCAGCACCTCCGGCTCGCGGGCGGCGGCGAGGCTGGCGACGTCTGGAAACCGCGCCACGAAGCGGGCGAAAAAATCCTTCACCCGCTCGACCTGCGTCTGCTGGAGCATGATCTCGCTCACCCACACGCGGTAGGGATCGGCGGACCGCCGCCAGGGGAGGTCCCGCTTCGCGCGGGCGTACCATGCCAGGAGGCCGCTGGCCACGGCCGCCTGGGCCACTGGATCATGGGCCGTGCGTGCCGGCCGCTTCCGTGTTTCCCGGCCCGCGACCTTCACTCCGGCCCCTTGCAAACGCGTTATCGGTCGAGTCCAACGGTGGGAGTGTAGACGAGTTCCCAGGCAGCAGCGCATGACGTCCCGCGATCCATCGTCCGACAAAGGTCCCCGCCGCCGCGGCCCCGCCCCCCGTGGCCGTGAGATGATCACGGTGGCCCGCCGCGAGGCACCGGGCGGCGCGGCCTGGGAGATCGTGCAGCCGCGGTGCGCCCGCCGGCGGCGCGAGGACATCGAAGAGGTGGAGGCCATGGTCGAGGCGGGCGAGACGGAGATCGCCCGCGACGAGCTCGTGTGGCTCCTGTCGGAATGCCCCGACTTCCTCGAGGGCCACGTCCACCTCGGCCTGATCGCCATGGAGGAGAACGATCTCAAGCTCGCCCGCGGCCACTTCGGGCGGGCCTACGAACTGTGCCTGCGGGCCTTCGAGGCGGCGGGCAGCCCGCAGCCCGTGCCGTATGAGCTCGCGGGCAATCACCCGTTCCACGAGGCGGCGAAGGGACTGGTGCACTGCCTCCTGGAGACCGGCCGCCGCAAGGTGGCCCAGGATGTGTGTCGCCGCATCGCGGCGCTCGACCCGACCGATCCGCTCGGCATCGCCCGACTGCTCGAGCGGAAGTAACCCGGACCGCACATGACCGATTCCCACTCATCCATCTCTCCCCGCCGCGGCCGGTTCATCGCCCTCGACGGCATGGATGGCGCCGGGAAGTCGTCGCAGATGGCAGCGCTCGTGGCCTGGCTGCGGTCCAACGGCCGGAAGGTAGTCACCTGCCGCGACCCCGGCTCGACGCCGACCGGCGACGCGATCCGGGCCATCCTGCTCGACCGCCACGACCTGCACGTCTCCCCGACGGCGGAGATGCTCCTCTACATGGCGGCGCGGGCGCAGCTCGTGGCCGAGGTCGTCGCTCCGGCGCTCGACCGCGGTGACTGGGTGATCTCGGACCGCTATCTGCTGGCGAACGTCGTCTACCAGGGTCATGCCGGCGGCCTCGATCCCGAGGTCATCCGCGGGGTGGGCGCGGTGGCGACCGGCGGCATCATGCCCGACCTCGTGCTCGTGCTCGACGTCGACCTGGAGACGGCGGCCCGGCGGCTGTCCCGCCCACTCGACAAGCTCGAGAACCGTGGCGTTGACTATCGGCGTCGGCTCCGGGCGGGATTTTTGGCGGAGGCCGGCCGCGCTCCCGATGCGATCGCGGTGATCGACGCCCACGGCTCGATCGACGAGGTCGCCGCCCGCATCCGCGCGGCGGTGGCCGAGCGGTTTCCCGAGGTGGGCTGACGGCATGGCGTGGCAAGGCATCGAAGGACACGACGCGATCGTCGCCCGCTTCGCGGCCGCGGAGGCTCGGGGCCGGATCGCCGGCTCGTATCTGTTCGTCGGCCCGCCGGGCGTCGGCAAGAGCACGTTCGCCCTGGCGCTCGCGAAGGCGTTGCTCTGCGAACATCCCGCGCCCGGGCTCGTGCCCTGCGGAGGATGCCGGTCCTGCATCCAGGCGGCCGCCGGCAGCCATCCCGACATCGACGTCATCGGCAAACCGGACGACCGCGCGACGATCCCGCTGGAGTTGCTGATCGGCGACGACCAGCATCGCATGCGCGAGGGGCTCGTGTGGCGGCTGCTGCTGCGGCCCGCGCTCGGCTCCCGGAAGGTGGCGATCATTCTCGACGCCGACCATCTCGCGGAGGAGGCCGCCAACTGCCTGCTCAAGACCCTGGAAGAGCCGCCCCAGGCCGCGGTCATCATCCTCGTGGGCACCGCGGTCGAGCGGCAGCTGCCCACGATCCGCTCGCGGTGCCAGATCATCCGCTTCCGTCCGCTGCCGACCGCCACGGTGGAACGGATCCTCGGCGCCGAGATCCGACTGGCGGGCGGGCCGGATGACCCGGCCGTGCTGCGGCTCCGCGCCATGGCCGCGGCCGGGAGCCTGGCCCGGGGCCGCAGCCTCGCCGACGCGGGCGTGGGCGAGTTTCGCGGGCGGTTGCTCGCCATCCTCGGCCGTCGACCGCTGGCCGGCGTGGAACTCGCCCGCGACACGATCGCGGTCGTCGAAGCGGCCGGCAAGGAGGCCCCACCGCGCCGCGGCCGGCTGCGGTTCGTGCTCGAAACGGCCGTCGATCTCTTCCGCGCCGCCCTGCGTCAGGCGGTGACGCACGAGACGCCGGCCGATCCCGACTTCCATCACGCGGCCGCCGCCTGGGCCCATGATCCGGAAGCGTGCGCCGAAGCGCTCCGCCACACGCTCGAAGCGCTCGACGCCGTCGACCGCAACGCGAACCTCACCGTCCTCGTCGATGCGTGGACGGCGCTGCTCGAGGAACCCCGGCTTGCCCGGCTTGCCTGAGCCGCCACGCCCCCGCTTGCCCCGTTCTCGCCGACCACGCATCTCGCGGCCGCATCGAATCGGGCTCTGGCGGACGTTTCCGGCCGCTCGGCGTGGATCGATTTTTCCGGTCGCGACTGTCGATGGAACGGCAGGGGCGGTCGGCATGGCCCGTTCGGCCCCACAGGTGAGTCGCAATCGGGCGGCGGATTCACGGCGGCAGGACAGGGCATGTGCGACACGCGAGCAGCGAGCGTCTTCGCCACCGCATTCGTGGCGGGAGTCATCTGTGCCGGCGTCCTGACGTCGCGAAGTCTGCATGAACCGATCACCGAGCCGTTCTTCGGGCTGGAGGACGGCCCGCACATCGACGCCCATGCGCAGGCTGTCGGGACAGTCGACGCGCATCCCCGTGAAGATGCACGGCAGCAGCCGCCGCGGCCCGTCGTGGGTGGCTTCGCGGAAATGGCCGCCGCCCTGGCCCGACCGCCAGAGCGGCTCGCTCTCGCCGCCGGGATCGGGGCGATCGCAGACACCGTCCAGTCACAGGCCCTGTCGACGGCGGATCGCGGCCGTGAAAAACTCGTCGAGCACTCCCAGGCCGAACCGCCGCCTCCGCTGCCGATCCTCGACGCCACGACGGTCGCGGAGCCGGAACTGCGTGCCGTCGAACCGGAGATGGCCGCCAAGCCGGCCGTCGAGGAACTGAAGGCGCTGGTGGAACGCGTCCGACCCGCGGATGACCGTCCGCAGTCGGCCCCTCCACGGCCGCCCGAGGCCAAGGCATCGCCCCCTCCGCTCCCGACCCCGGCGCCGCTGCCGGGCGCGGAATGGAACGATCCCGACCAGGTGAATTGGTCGGATGCCGCGGCGGATCAGGGTCAGGCGACCGGATCCGCCGCCGGTGCGTTGCCCGTGGTCCGCCGCCGCGGCATCTTCATGGACCGCCGGCAGGAGCAGACTGGCACACCGCAGGAGCCCGCGGCGGCCCAGCGCGGCGGTCGGCTGCTGGAACGGCTCCGCACCGAGCGTCGGACCGCGGCGGCCGCCACGAACGATCCAGCCACCGGCCCCGTCCCGCCGTCACTCCCGCCCGACATCAGCCGGTGGCCGTCTCCCGCCCGCCTGCTGGAGCAGGTCGAGCAGGTTGCCCTCGGCACGCGGCCAGGCCCGGCTGGAACAGCCGACACCACCACCTGGACGGCGCTCTGCCGGGAACGGCTCCAGCAGGTGCTCGCGACGTCGGGCCCCGGAGACGAGCAGGCCGACGCCGCGCTGCTGACGCTCGGCGAAGCCGTGCCCGCAGGCATGGCCGCCGGAGACGCCGTGGCCGATCCGGCGCTCGCGTCGCTGACGCGGCGGGCCGCCTTGGCCGTCGCGCGGCGCGTCGCCGTCTGGCGGGCGGCAACGGCCCTGTGCGCGGAACTGTCCGGACGCACGCCGCGAGCCCCGGGCTTGGACGTCGATCGACGGCTCGCCGCCGCCCAGGTGACGGCGGAGGCCGCCGCCCTGCTGGCGGCTCTGGAGCGGTTCGAATCGACGTCGTCTCCGGAAGACGCCGCTACCGTGAAGGCGGCCCTGCGCGGCATCGCCGGCACCGGTTCCGGCCGCGCCGCCGACCTGACGCGAACGGTCGCCGACCACTACCTCACGCCCAACGTGCGGATCGCCGTCCACCAGAAGTTCGTCGAGCGGATGATGCCGGAGTCGACGGTCAAGACCGCGCCGATGCAGGACTTCGTCCTCGGCCGCAAGGTCAGGGGCACGAGCACCGTCGAGCAATCGATGAGCATCGCCTTCGTGCCGGATGCCGACCACATCCGTTTCGAACTGCTGGTGCGCGGCGAGGTCGACTCCCGCACGGTCACCGACGCCGGTCCGGCCGCCATCCATTCCCGCGGCGCGGCGAGCTTCACGGTCCGCAAGCCGATGAGCCTGTCGCCCGCCGGGCTGGCCTTCGGCACCGCCCTCGGCGCGGCCTCCAACCAGTCGCAGCTCGCCACCATCCAGACGAGCTTCGACGGCGTGCCGATCATGGGGTCGATCGTGCAAAAGATCGTGCGGAACCAGCACGACGAGAGCAAGCCGCAGGCCGCCCGCGAAGTCAACGAGAAGATCATCACGCGGGCCTGCCGGGAGGTCGACATGCAGGCCGAGCCGAAGTTCACCGAGATGGCCGAGCGGATCCGGGAGCGGATCTGGAACCCGATGGTGAACCTCGGGCTCGAGCCGACGGCGGTAGCGATGGAGTCGACCGCCGCGGCGGCGACCATGCGGCTGCGGCTGGCGGCCGCGGAGCAGCTCGCCGCCCACACGCCGCGGCCCCGGGCCCCGGCCGACGCCATGCTGGGCGTGCAGGTCCACGAGTCGACGCTCAACAACGGCTGCCAACAGCTCGACCTCGCGGGCCGGCGTTACGCGCTGGAGGATCTGATCCGGCTCGTCAGCCGCCGGCTGGGGCTGGAGCCCCGGATTCCTGACGACCTGCCCGAAGGCGTGAGCGTCACCTTCGCCACCGTCCAGCCGCTGCGTCTGGAGTGCCGCGACGGCCTCGTGCGACTGCGGCTGGCGCTCGATGCCATCGAGAGCGGTCGCCGCGACTGGTACGACATCGTGGCCGAGGTCACCTACCAGCCGACCGCCGCCGGCCCGCAGATCCTCCTCGAGCGGTCCGGACAGGTGCACCTCCCGGGCCACAAGGGGCTGGAGATCCCCCTGCGCACGATCTTCAGCAAGATCTTCCCCAGGGAGCGGCCGATCGCCCTGCTGCCGGCGTCGATCGTGAAAAACCCGCGACTGGCCGACCTGCGGGCAGTGCAGGTGGTCAGTACCGACGGCTGGTTCGCGTTCGCCCTCGACGGGGCCGCCGAGAAGCCGGCCGCCGGCCCGGCCATCACCGCGCCCAAGGGCAAGTCGCGGCTGCCCGCCGCGCAGAGCCGCACGCCCCGGCACCGGTAGCTTCGTGCCATGCGGGCCGGCTTCCTTACCGATCCGCGGCCGCTGCTCAGGCCGTTGACCGGCCTGCTCGTCTGCGTCGTGCTCGCCGGGATCCTGCGGAACTACCCGCGGTACCTGCCGCCCGACTTCACGAGCGACTTCCTGCTCGGCCGCGATGCGGATTTTTACGGTGGCTACCAGTGGGCCTTCTACGCCCATCTCGCCGCCGGGCCCGCCACGCTCCTCCTCGGCCTCGCGCTGATGACCGCCGCCCTGCGGCAACGCTTCCCTGCCTGGCACCGGCCGCTCGGTCGTGTGCAGGTGGCCGTCGTGCTGCTCGGGCTCGTGCCCAGCGGTCTGTGGATGTCAGCCTATGCGGCGACCGGCGCCGTCGCGGGGCTCGGGTTCGCCGCGCTCTCCGTCGCCACGGCGGCCTGCGCGGGGCTCGGCTGGCGGGCGGCGGTGCAACGCCGGTTCGCAACCCACGAGACCTGGATGACGCGGCTCTTCGTCCTCCTCTGCTCGGCCGTGGTGCTGCGGCTGATCGCCGGCCTGGCGTACCTCGCCCGCCTCGACGCCGACTGGCTCTACCCTGCCGCGGCCTGGGCCTCGTGGCTGGTGCCGCTGATCGCGCACGAGACTTGGCTGGTCACTCGACGGGATCGATCTTCCGATCGTCAATGCGAATAAGGGACCGCCGGCACTCCGGGCCACACTCCAACGTGGCGGTCGGAAAGAATGTGGAGCTATGGCCATCCGCGAACACCCAGTTCGCAGCACCGCCGGGATGATCCGTGAGAGAGTCCGGCCCCACGGCCATGAACATCTCCTCGTTGGCATCCTCCGGTGCCATCCAGGGCACGGCTCGTCTCGTGGGAAACTCCGCGACGAGCAGCGTCTTGGTCGGCTGCCGCACCTCCTTGACACTCACGGAGCCATCCGCGCGAAAGCAGCCGACGGGTGAGACGACGACCATGTACGTCGTGCGGCCATCGGGTGACGTGCTGCCGGGGCAGTGGTAGACGCTCGGCATTCGCTCGCGGGCGGCGGCGTTCGCCGGATCGTCCCACGGCTTCGTGAGGTCGATCGAGTCGTAGAGTTCCTTCTCCTGGAGGTGCGGCAGAATCAACGTCCGCCAACTGTGTAGCAGGCGGCCATCCGCGTCGCGGGTGCAGGCCGGCGGCAGGGTGCCGTGCTGCTGCTCGTAGGCCAGCATCGCCTGGGCGATCTCACGGAGATTGTTCGCGCAGGCCGCCCGCCGCGCCACTGCGGGCACACCTCGGCGCGCGGGCCACAACAGGCCCACCATGATCAGCCCGACCACGCCTGCCACGGCCAGCCAGGTAAGCCATGAACACCCGCGTGCCGACTGCAGGTTGTCGCTGTGGGGCGGCTCATAAGGGTTGTCGGTCGTCATGGTGATGGTCGGTGGGGGAGTTGGGAGCGGCGAAGGGCGATTGGCAACCCAAACCAGGGTAGCAGGGAGCCGGCGTAATCGAACGGCGAACCGTGGTCTGGCAGCCCGTTGAACAGTGATCAGTCTCGTCCCAGTCCCAAGAAGCCCCGGGTGGAAACCCGGGGACACCGGGCATGAAAACCACCCCGTCGTCCATGCCGGATGACGGCACGCGATTCACCGATTCGAAACCGTGGCGCATGGTGAGCGGGGAGGTAGGTGACCCGGAGTCCCCCGGCTTCCGCCGGGGGCTTTTTGTGTCGTTCGCGCGTGTCAAGCCGAGCGCAAGACTGGAGAACGCGCAACATCAAAACTCCCGCCGGGGGCTTCTTGTGCCGTTCGCTCGCCGTCATGCCTCCGCGGCCGGCGCGAGCGCCCCGTGGCCGAGGATGAACTTCCGCGTGCCGGCCGGGCCGTCGAAGAGCACGGTGCCCACGGCCCGCGGCCCGGTGCCGCTGATGCCGGCGATCACGCCCTCGCCATATTCCGCATGCCGCACCCGCTGCCCGACCTGGTAGCTGCGCGCCGCCGGCTGCCGGCCCGCCATCCGCTCCGCCAGATCCGTGGCCCGCTCGATCACCGCCTCGGCCGACCGGCGGCGCCGGGGCCGCGAATCCCCCGGCGGCGCGTCGTCGAGCTCGAGCACCAGGCCGTCGGCCCGCGGCCGGGGGGCCGGGCTGCGGTGCGGCGGCTCAGCCTCGAGCTGCGAATACTCATCCCCGTCGGCCGCGGCCCGCCGCGCGGCGTCACCGAACGGGTCGAACCGCGGGCCGTCTGCGGCCGGGGCCTCCGCGCCCGTGACCACCGTCTCGCTGCCGGTCATCTCGGCGAGGAACAGGCTCGGCGCCGACACGCGGCGGGTGCCGCGGTAGTCGCGCATCCGGGCGGCGCTGGCATGCACCTCCTCGCGGCCGCGGGTGATGCCCACGAACACGAGCCGCCGCTCCTCTTCGAGCTGCTCCGCGTTTTCGAGGCTGCGCTCGTGCGGGAGGATGCCGTCCTCCATCGCCACCAGGTAGACGACCGGAAACTCCAGGCCCTTGGCGGCGTGATAGGTCATCATCGCCACGCGATCGCTGCCCGGATCCCAGACGTCGGTGTCGGCGACCAGGGCCGTGGTCTCGAGGAAGCCGCCGAGCGGATCGACGGCTTCCGCACCACCGGCCGGTTCAGGCTGAAAATCCTCGTCGAACTGCCGGGCGGCGGTGACCAGTTCCTCGACGTTGGCCAGCCGGTCCTGGCCCTCCTCGTCGTCGTCCTGCTCCTCGGCGAGCATCCGCCGATAGCCGGTCTCCTCGAGCACCGCCTCCAGCAGGGTGGCCACCGTCGGCTCGCGGCCCGCCGTCGTGGCCAGCCGTTGGTGCAGGCGGGCGAACGTCAGCAGCGCTTTCGCCGCCCGGGCGGGCATGCCGGGGATCGCGTCCGCGGCGGCGGCGGCCTCCAGCCGGCTCATCCGTCGATCCTCGGCCCAGGCGGACAGGCGGTCGAGCGACTGCCGGCCGATGCCGCGGGGCGGCACGTTCACCACCCGCAGCAGCGCCTCGTCGTCTTTCGGATTCCGCAGCAGCCTCAGCCAGGCGACGACGTCACGGATCTCGCGGCGCTTGAAGAACTCCAGCCCCCGGACAAGCTGATAGGGCACGCCCCGGGTCCGCAGCGCCAGCTCGAGTGACCGCGACAGCGCGTTGGTGCGAAACAGGATGGCGAAGTCGCGAGGCGTGCGCCGGCCGTCCCGCACCGCGGCGGCGATCTCCGCGGCGATCCGGTCGGCCTCCTCGTGGCCCGAGCCGTCGAGCACGATCCGCACCGGGGCGCCAGGCGCGGCGTCGGTGACGAGCCGCTTCGGCTTGCGCCGCGAGTTGTGGGCGATGAGCCGGTCGGCGGTGCCGAGGATGTTCGACGTGCTGCGGTAGTTGTGCTCCAGCGTGACCACCTTGGCGGTGGGATAGTCGCGCTCGAACTCGAGGATGTTGCGGATGCTGGCCCCGCGCCAGCCGTAGATGGCCTGATCCGGGTCACCCGTGACCGCGAGGTGCGGATGGTCGATCGAGAGGCCGCGGAGGATGCAGTATTGAACGGCGTTGGTGTCCTGGTACTCGTCCACGAGGATGAAGCGGTGCCGGGCGTCGAGCTCCGCCCGCAGCCCGGGGTCGTCGGCGAGCAGCCGGGCCACGTGGACGAGAAGATCGTCGAAATCGACCGAGTTGGCCCGGAGGAGATACTCCTGATACCGCGGCCACAGCGTGCGGGCCACCTCGTCGGCGGGCCGCCCCCAGCGTGGCTCGAAGGTCTCGGGCGTGAGCAGGTCGTTCTTCGCCCGGCTGATGATGCCCGCGATGCGATCGATCGGCGTGTGGGTCAGGGAGAGCCCCGACTGCTTCGCGGCCCGTTTCAGCACCGCGCCGGCGTCGTCCGGGTCGAGGATCGAATAGTCGCTCGTCAGGCCCACCTGCCGGGCATGCCGCCGCAGCAGCCGGGCCGCGAACCGATGGAAGGTGCCCATCTCGACCGGCTGCGGCCCGACCAGTTCCGTCACCCGCCGCCGCATCTCGTCGGCAGCCTTGTTGGTGAACGACAGGGCCACGATCTGGTGGGCCGGAACCCCGGCGGAGATCAGGTGAGCGACGCGGTGCGTCACCACGCGGGTCTTGCCGCTGCCCGGCCCGGCCAGCACCAGGAGCGGCCCTTCGACGTGCGTCGCGGCGCGCTGCTGCGGTTCGTTGAGTGAGGCGATGGAAAATGGCACGCTGGCTACCGGACTCGGCAAAGCGGGCGACCCCGGCAAGCAGGGCAAATCACCGCCCCTGCCGGCAGGGCAGGTAGGCGATTTCCGCACGTTTGGATTATATTCGACCTGCGTCGGGAAGCGGCGCGACCGCCGCGCTGGACCGCGCGGTCACATTTCATCACGCACGGGAGGGAACCCATGCCACGCATTCCATATAAGAACCTCACGCAGTCTGACGAAATGGCGGAGAAGCTCGAGATGAGCACCGCCGAGATCGGCCTCTCCGTCCGCACGACGAACTGCCTCGAGGAGCGGGGGATCTTCACGGTCCACGACCTGCTCAATTGCACCCGGGCCGACCTGTTGTCGATCTCCAACTTCGGCGAGAAGACCTTGGAAGAGGTCTACAAGTCGTTGGAGAAAATCGGTTTCTTCCGCTCCGCGAGTCCGGCCGACGAATCCGCCGTCAAGCGGGCCGAGACGGTCGCCCAGGCGGGCTGATCGAGCCAGGGGGGCGTTCGTGAGGCTGCCGCGGATTTTCGGCAAGAAGCGCGGCCATCGGCGAACGGGCTCGCAGATCTGGGGCACGGTGGGCGACGCCGCCTTTCACGCTGCGCTGCTGCTGGCCGGCTTCATCTTCGGCGGGCTCCTCGTTTCGGGCGTGGCCGTGCCGGAGTGGCGGATCAACCACGACTACCTGCCGGCCCGGTGCACCGTGGTCGGCAAGCGGATCGAGCGCCGCGTCGCCGACCGGCCTCCGGGCGCATGGCATGCGGCACTGTTGCTCCGCTATGAGACCGACGGCACGGCCCGCGAAGCCTGGGCGTGGCCCGGGCCGGCCGCGGGCGGTGGCGACCGCGGCCAGGCCGTGCGTCGGCTGGCGGCCTGGCCGCTGGGTGGCGAAGTGCCGGGCTGGTACGACCCCGCGGCCCCCGGCACGGTCGTGCTGCAACGCGGATACAACTGGTGGATGTGGCTGCTGGCGCTGCTCCTCCCCGGTGCGCTGACCGCCTTCGGGGGCGCGGGGCTGCTGCGGGCCGCCCGGCGGTGGGGCAAGTCGGAGGAGCACCGCGCCGCCTCCGCGGGGCTCCCCGAACTGCTCGACCCGGTCGCCCAGCGACCTCGCGCGTCACAGGGGCATCCGGCCGTGCCCTGCTGCGACGACCTGGTGAACTCACCGGGCACCATTCTTCGCTACCGCCTGCCGATCGAGAGCCCCGAGAACTGGACGCTGCTCGGATTCGGCTTGTTCGCGTTGCTGTGGAACGCCGTGCTCACCGTGCTGGCGGTGCAGGCCGGGCTCGACCTCCTGGGCGGCCGGCGCGACTGGCTGCTGTTTGCGCTGCTCCTGCCCTTCGCGCTCGTCGGCATCGCCGGCATCGCGGTGTTCATCCGGGGAATCGTCCTCGCCTCGGCGGTCGGCACCACGCAATTAGAAATCGCAGACCATCCTCTGCGGCCGGGCGGCAGCTACGGCCTGATGCTCGCCCAGGCCGGATCCGGTGAGTTTCGAGAATTGTCGCTGTCTCTGGAACTGGAGGAACGGGCGACCTTCCGCCAGGGCACCGACACCCGCAGCGAGCGGGCGGTCGTGTGGCGGCAACCGATTCACGTCTGGCAGGACGTGCAGCTCTCCCCTGGCACCCGCTTCGAGGCCCACGCGACCGTCCGCGTTCCAGCCGCGGCCATGCATTCCTTCGCCTCCGAGCACAACTCGGTGCGCTGGATGCTCGTGGTCCACGGCACGCCCGCGCGGTGGCCCGCTTTCCAGCGGGTGTTTCCGCTGGTCGTGTTTCCGCCCACGGCCGGCGCGGCCGAGGTGTCGCCATGACCCGCAGCCCCGAGGGACGGCCATCCCCCGTCGTCAGCCTGCAATTCGACCGCGTTGACCGCCGCTACGAGCCCGGCGATCCGCTCACCGCCCGCTACCGCATCGAAGGCCTGGGCGACGAGCCGATCGAAGCCGTGGAACACTCGGTGCTCTGGTACACCGAGGGCAAGGGCGAGGAGGATTTGGGCGTCCACTTCTTCGCGCGGGTCGAGGGCAGTCCGACCACGACCGAGAGCGACGGCACGGTCGCCTTCCACACCCGCCTGCCGGCGAGCCCGCTCTCCTACGAGGGCGTGATCGTGAAGGTCCGGTGGTGCGCCCGGGTGAGAATCTTCTTCCGGGCTGCCCGCGACTTCGTGTCAGAGCATGTCTTCGATGTCGGCCGGCTGCCACCCGCGCGGCTGGTCACCGCGGAGGCGCCGTGAACGTCATGCACGGCCCGATCCTGCAGCCGGAGTTCACCTCGGACGCGCGACCCGGCAACCCGTTCGCGACCCGCTACACGCGTCCGGGCGCGATTCCGCCACTCGACCGGCATGGCACCCCGCTCGACGTCGCCACCTTGGCCTCCCGGCTCGACGCGGTCACGGCGGCCGCCATCGAGGGGCCGCACGGCCACGGAAAATCAACGCTGCTTTTCGCCCTCGCCGCCACGCTGCATGCCATGGGCAAGCCGGTGAGGATCGTGCGGCTTCGGGACTGGCACGACGCCTGCACGGCCAGCATCGCCATCGCCACGGCCCCGCACGGGACGGCGGTGTTCGTAGACGGTTGGGAGCGACTCGGCCTCCTCGCCGGCCCGATGCGGCTCGTGGCCCGAGTGCTGCGGCGACGGTTGCTGGTCACCAGCCACCGGCCTACGGGTCTGCCCGTGCTCTGGAAGTGCGCGACCACGCCCGCGCTCTTACGGGCCATCGTCGCCCGGGTGCCCGATCATGGGGGCGCGGTGAACGAGATGGATATCGACGCCGCATTCCAGCGGCACAGCGGCAACGTCCGCGACGCGGTCTCCGACCTCTACGACACGATCGAACGCCGCAGCCGCCTGCCGAGAACCGCGTTGCCGTCGTGAACCGGCCACAAGGCCGCCCTGCGACGCCTATCCGCAGACCCCCGGCCAACGGGTCCGGATATGCCGGTTGCAAGCCTGGCAGCGGTCGCACTGGCAGCCGCCCGGAAATTCATGATTCGCGCAGGGCTTTTTCCCCCGCAGGCGCCCCGGGCGGCGAACTAGGCTTGGGGTCGAGTGGAAGGGCCGTGCCGGGCCCTCCCGATCGAGGAGAGAGCGATGAAGATGCGACCCACGTTCGCCGCGCTGCTGCTGGCCGTCGGTGCGGCAACGCCCGAAGCCGCCCGCGGCCAGTGCTGTCTGAACGACCTGTTCGCCGGCTGTGGGGCCTGCTTCCGCAAGCCCCCTGCCTACGCCGTGGCACCGGTCGCTCCGATGATGGCGCCGATCCCCGCTCCCCCGCCGCCGGTCATGGTGCCGGTGCAACAGACGAGCTACGTGCCCGAGACCACGTATCGCACCGAGTACAAGACCGTGCCGGTCACCACCTACAAGCCCTCCAGTGAAATCGATCCCTGCACGGGCTGCCCACGTGATTGCATGCAGCCAGTCACGCAGTACGTGCAGCAGGCCGTCAACGTGCCGGTGACGCAGTATCGGGCGGTGACGAGCACCAAGTACGTGCAGATGCAGCAGGGCGCTCCGGCCGCCTACGGCGCTCCGGCCGCGTATGGCCCGCCAGCCGCATACGGCGCGCCGGTCGCTTATCCGGCTCCGCCAGCTGCCGTCGCGCCGGGACCGACCACGACCCCGGCCGGTGCCGTCAGCCCGTTCGCGGCGCCGATCACGACCACGCCCCAGGCCTGGGGTGCCGCGGGGAGCGACGTGTCCAACCAACTCGCGCCGGGCCAATCGAGCATCAATCCGCCAATGCTCCAGGGCGCTCCGGCGGCTCCCACCTTCCAGCAACGGCCGCTCTCGCCCCCCGTCGGGCAGACCTACGTCCAGCCGTCGCTGCCCTACGCGCAGCCGGCGGCCCCCGCCCAACCGGCGCCCACGTATGCCCAGCCGACGTATACCCAGCCGGCACCCGCGGCGACCGCACCCGACACCACGACCAGCCAGCGGCCGACGCAGCCGCCGACCTACACGCCGCCGCCGCTGAAGCCGATCCCGATCGCACCGCAGCCCGCGCCCAACGGTGCGCCGGCGGCGCCGGCCACGGCCCCCGCCGTTCAGCCCCCGGCCCTGCCGTCTGCTCCACAGGCGCCGCCCCCGGCAGCCAGTGGCACCAACGGCATGCCCGTCCTGCCGGGTGCGGGACCGACCGGAGCCACCGGCGCCTTCCCCCGCCTGCTCGAGCCCACGAGCCACACCACGTCCTGGCAGCCCGCCAACCTCGGCGGCCGGCCCGCGACGTTCCGCCCGGCATATCCCACCGCCGCCCTCCCCCTCCGCGCCCAGCAGTAAGCCCGCCACGCCAGCCGCGCCGGTCGGGGTGCAGATGCGGGCTGTCTTGGATGGGGCGCAACTCGCACATCTCGCCCCGACGTTGAGCCAATCTGTCTCTTGGGACTGGTGTTGCGTTTCCGGTCTGTCGGGTTTGGCGGTTCCGTTCCTTGAATTCCGAGGCGCGAGTTTTGGTGTTGCGCGGAGGAGTTCAACAAAGCGGTGCCGCGGCAGGGATCCCGTAGCGAATCGTGTTTTGACCGCCCGTACACAGGCGATCGGTCCCGTCACCGGCCCAAGAAGCCCCGGGTGGCAACCCGGGGACTCCGGGTGTGAAAACCATCCCGCCGTCCATGCCGCATCACTCCACGTGATTTCCCGGTTCAAACCCACATCGCATGGCACCCGGGATGAGATGCAACCCGGAGTCCCCCGGCTTCCGCCGGGGGCTTTTTGTGCCGTTCGCGCATGTCAAGCCGAGCGCACGACTGGAGAACGCGCAACAGCAAAAGCCGCGAGCCGAGGGAATGCGGATGGCCTCCCGTGGAGCGACGCGGATTCCCTCTGCATGCAGGCAGCGGCTCGCACCCGGGAAACCTATGGCGAAAACGACCGTTCCGTCGGCCGGGGCAAGCGAGATGTGCGAGTTACGCCCTCTTGGACGAGGAACGCAAGGCCAAGACACGGACCGTCGCCAGCGACGCAACTCATGCCGCCCGTGAGCCGCGGTGGACCAATCAGGACCCAGTTCATCCGGGAAGGCGAACGGGTCGGCGTGAGGATGCGGAGCGTGGCGGACCGTCGCCAGCGACGCAACTCATGCCGCCCGTGAGCCGCGGTGGACCAATCAGGACCCAGTTCATCCGGGAAGGCGAACGGGTCGGCGTGAGGATGCGGAGCGTGGCGGACCGTCGCCAGCGACGCAACTCATGCCGCCCGTGAGCCGCGGTGGGCCAATCAGGGCCCAGTTCATCCGGGAAGCCCGCCGTGCAGGCCTGGCGCTGCGGCATGGGCAGCCCCGAGCCGCGGGAATGACTGCGTTTCAATTCTGATCCGGGCGAGACGGTACATTCTCGTCCATGACCAATGCCGACATCGCCGCCGCCTTCGACCACATCGCCGACCTGATCGAGTATCAGGGAGGCAACGTGTTTCGCGTGCGGGCCTACCGCAACGCGGCCCGCACCATCGGTTCGATGGTGGAGTCGCTGGCCACCGTGCGGGCCGATCCGTCCCGCACGCTCACCGACATCGAGGGCGTGGGCGCCGACCTCGCCGCCAAGATCGGCACGCTCCTCGACACCGGCCGCCTGCCGCTGCTCGACGAATTGCAGCGGGAGATTCCAGCCGTCGTCTTCGAGCTCATGCGGGTGCCCGGGCTGGGTCCCAAGAAGGTGAAGGCCCTCGTGGACGAGCTGGGGATCGACTCGCTCGACGCCCTGGAGCAGGCCTGCCGAGACGGGCGGGTCCAAGAAGTGAAGGGCTTCGGCGCCAAGACCGAGGCTGCGATCCTGGAGAACATCGGCTTCGCCAAGAGCCCCGAACACAACCGGCTCCTGTGGTCGGAGGCCGATGCGATCGTGCAGCAATTGCTCGCCTGGATGCGGGAGTGCCCCGCCGTGCGCCGGGCGGAGGGGGCGGGCAGCTGGCGCCGGGGCCGAGAGACCGTGGGGGACATCGACGTCCTGGTCGATGGTGACGATGCGGCGCGGGTGATGGACCACCTCGTCGCCTGGCCGGAGTGTGCGGGGGTCCTCCTCCGCGGCGACACGAAGACGAGCATCCGGGGCCCGCGCGGCGTGCAGGTCGACCTGCGGGTCGTGGATGAAGATTCGTTCGGCGCGGCCTGGCAGTACTTCACCGGCTCCAAGGAGCACAACGTGCGGCTCCGGTCGCGGGCCCGCGACCGGAGGCTCACGATCAACGAATATGGCGTGTTCCGCCTGGAGCCCGGCGCCGACGCCGACGCCCGTCCCACCAAGGGCGCGGCAGTGGCGGGACGGACCGAGGAGGACGTCTACGCATCCGTGGGCCTGCCCTGGATTCCGCCCGAGCTCCGCGAGGCGGGCGACGAGATCGCCCGCGCGGAACGTGGCACGCTGCCGGAGCTCGTCACGCTCGACGACATCCGTGGCGATCTGCACATGCACACCACTGCGACCGACGGCGAAGACACGCTCGGCGGCATGGTGCGGGCAGCGATCGACCGCGGCCTGGCCTACATCGCGATCACCGACCACGGCCAACGGGTGACGATGGCCCGCGGACTCGACCGCAAGCGGCTCCTGAAGCAGTGGGACGAGATCGACCGGCTCAACGAATCCCTGGCGGAGGACGGCCGCCCGCCGATCGTCGTCCTCAAGGGGATCGAGGTCGACATGCTGGAGAAAGGCGGTCTCGACCTGCCCGACGAGGTCTTGGCACGGGCCGACTGGGTGGTGGCCAGCCTCCATTACGGCCAGAACCAGCCGCGGGAGCGGATCACGGGCCGGATCATCGAGGCGATCGAGAACCCGCACGTCTCCGTGATCGGCCATCCCACGGGCCGGCTCATCAACCGCCGTCCCGCCTACGACGTCGACATCGAGGCCGTGATCGCCGCCGCCGCCCGCACCGGCACCTGCCTGGAGATCAACGCCAATCCCTGGCGGCTCGATCTGGACGACCGGCATGCGGCCGCGGCAAAGCAGGCGGGCGTGAAGCTCGTGATCTCGACCGACGCCCACTCGACCCGCGGCCTCGATGTGATGCGCTGCGGCGTCCTCCAGGCCCGCCGCGCCGGCCTGGAGGCCAAGGACATCGTCAACACCCACACGCTCGCCCAGTTCAGGAAACTGACGGGCAAGGCCTAGGTCGCATTCGATGGAGGTGCTCCACGGGCCAGGGGCAGCCAGTCCCCTCTCGCCGGACGTTCGCCTCCGCCCTCCGGGCATCGGCTCACTGCGTGTCCGCTGCGCTCCGCCATCCATGGCTGCGCTTGCTCCCACAGCCCGCTCGAGGGCACCGGCTACCCCTGACCTCCCCCTGCCCGGTGATCGAGGCGAAGGGGCTGCCCATGCCCCAGGAGCCGGCGTAGGTGCCCAGCGCAGGCAGGATGCCGGAGCGCCCGGCACCTCCGAGTGAGCGGAGGCCCGGAGGGCCGCAGCGAACGTCCGGCGACGGGGCGTGGGCAGCCCCGACCAGCGTCACGCGCGAGGTTCAAGTGCGAAGCGTATTAGGGCGCCTGCACGCACCGGAACCCGATGTGGTTCGTGGAACTCGCGACCTCACCCTTGCCACGCGTGCCCACGATGTAGCGGGAGCAGTACTGGTCCGAGCACAGGAACGAGCCACCGCGCTGCCCCCGCTTGGGCTGCCCCGGCTCCTGCGGGTCGAAGCTGTCGTCGGGGCCGCGGGGATCGACGGCGACGGCCCGGCCATCGGGTCCGGCGTCGCGGGCGTAGGTGTCGGGCCGGTACCAATCGGCGCACCACTCCCAGACGTTGCCCGCCATGTCGTGGAGCCCATAGGCGTTCGGCGGAAAGCGGCCCACCGGGGCGACGCCGGCAAATCCGTCCGCCGCGGTGTTCTCACCGGGGAAGCGACCCTGCCAGGTGTTCGCCATCCAGCGGCCGCCGGGGCGAAACTCGTGGCCCCAGGGATACACCGCGCCTGACAGCCCGCCCCGCGCCGCAAACTCCCACTCCGCCTCGGTCGGCAGTCGCTTGCCCGCCCAGCGGGCGTAGGCGGCGGCGTCCTCGTAGGCGACGTGCACCACGGGCGCGTCGCCCAGTCCCTGCAGATCGCTGTCCGGCCCGGTCGGACGGCGCCAGCAGGCGCCCGGCACGTAGGCCCACCAACGGAGGTGGGCCATGCCGCTCGAATCACGGAGCGGCACCGGCTCCGCTGGCGGTGTGAACACGATCGATCCGGCCACGAGGTTCTCCGCGGCGGCGCCGGGAAAATCCTCCGGCCGTGGCGGCCGCTCGGCGACGGTGACGTGGCCCGTGGCCGCCACGAAGGCGGCGAACTGCTCGTTGGTGACCTCGGTGGCATCCATCCAGAAGCCGGCCACCCGCACGCGGTGGATCGGCCGGGCGTCGTTCATGGAGTCGGTGCCGCCGAAAGGCATGCCGCGCGGATCCGCGCAGCCCATGGAGAACTCGCCGCCGGGCACCCACACCATGCCGACCGGCGGCGTGGCGGCCGGCGGCGACGGGGCCGGCACCGTGGGGCCGAACGCCGCCGTCGGCACGGATGGCCGCGGACCGTTCTCGGGTCCGGGCGGCCGCTTGCCGGCCTGCCGCACGCCCCATGCCATGGCGGCCAGCCCCGCCGCGACGACGGCCCAGCGGAGATACCGTGCCCCCCTGGATGCCCCGCCCATCACGCGCATCGGCGGCGCAGCGTGCGTTCGAGCGCGCGTCGCAGCCGCCGCCTCCGTGCGGGGGTCCACCATTTCGCGAACGCCTTGCGGGCCTTGTCGGCCCGCGCCGCCTCCACGTCGTGCAGCGCCGCGAGCGTGCGGTGCTGCATGCCGATCCCGTCGGAGCGGGCCCAACGCCGCAGGCGATCGGCGGCCACCGCATGGTCCGTGAAGTCGCCGAGCGTCTCCTGCAGTCGCTCCAGCGCGTCCGCGCACCGAACGCCTTCCCGGACGGGGAACACGCAGGCAAAGATCTCCATCGCATAGCGGAGCTTCTTGCCCTCGATCCGCAGCCGATGCATCTCTGCCGCGGACCGCAGCCGATGGTCCGCCGTGGCGAAGAACCTGGCCACGAGGGGCCGGAAACGCCGCCGGGCAAAGTCCGCAAACGGCCGGTCTTGGCCGCGCGATCCAACCCTGTCGAGGAGCCGCTCCGTCCGCCCGTGCCAGTCGCCTGCCAGCAGCGCATCGCGCATCTGCCGGATGGGGCCGCGGGAAGCGGCCTGCCGCCGCGCCAACATGGCGACGAGCCGGTCCCGCGCGGCCTGGCCGGCCACGGGGGGCTGCGGCCCCGCGACTTCACGGCCCAACCGGTCCGTCAGCACGTCGAGGTCTCGTGCTTCTCCGGCGGCCCGCCGCAGTCTGCGGAGCCGCTTGGCAAACCAGTCGCGACGCTTTGCGGGCAGCAGGTCGGCGAAGGCGTCGACCGCCGCGAGCGTGCGCCGCGTCGCCACACGGAGTCGATGCACGCGGTCCGCATCCGGCCGGTCACCCGCGGCCGCCTGAAGCTCGGTCCACACCGCGTCAAGCCGCTTCCGCAGCGTCCGCCGTGCCACATGGGATGCCGGGGTGCTGCCGCGCTCGACGACCAGCCAGGTGTTCTGCAGTGCCATCACACCGCCCGGGGGAAACGAGAGGTCCGCCGGACGTCACTCTACGGCCCGACCGGGGGCCACACCAGCGCCCTTGGCGACCTCCCGCGTTTCCGGCCGCGCCGGCAACCGCTTCGTCACGGTCACTCGCGATGCGAAGATCGTGCCCGCCCCGGCGCAACCCTCGCCGCTCCACAGGCGGCCCTTGACCTCGATCGTGTCGCCCGTGGAGACCAGGTCGAGCCGGGCGCCGTCGACGGTGGCCACGACGTCGTCGGCCAGCGTGAACGTCAGCCGCCGGATTTTCCCCGCATCGACGCGGACCACGAGCGTGGCCCCGCGCAGGCTGACGATCGTGGCGATGACGGCGTCCGCCTTGCCAGGCCGGATGGGCTCGGGCGCGAAGTCGGCTGCAGGCGTGACGACCGTGACTGCCCGCAGCGGCTCGGTGCCCCGGCCCCGCTCGTCGACGGTGGCACGGATCCGCACCGCCATGCCCGGTCGCAGATCACCCAGAGAGACGGGGCCCGTCACCGTCAGGTGAGACACACCCGCGGGATGGAGCTGGGCAAAGTAGGCCGGCGCCTGTCCTGCGGCTCCCTGGGCCGCGAAGGCCACGACTCCACCGGCCCGGGTGCCGTTGGCGGCCTGCACCACGCCCGCGAAATCGGCCTCCGGCAGCCGGTCGATGAGGAGCTTGTTCTCCGCGACGGGCTCGGTGATGGCTTTGTTCGTGCCGCGACAGGCCCCCATGTTCCAGAGCCGCTCGTAGCTGAGCTGCAGCTGCGCCGACTTGAAGAAGGTACCCCACTGGATCGTCCCGTCGGGCGCCACGGGCGGCAGGACTGCCGGGGCGACGGCATACGGATTATAAGGCTCACCGGAAGACGTCCGGCAGGCGACGACGGCCAGGGTAACGGCGACGGCGAACACGATCGGCCGGGGCATGATGGCGAACTCCGAGGAGAGAAACCTCCTCCGACGTTACTTCGGCGCCAGCGGCCACGCAAAACGGCTGGCGATCGCAGACGCCGCCGGCGCCGGTCGTGCGGCCGATGACCGCGGCACAAACGGCACACGCTGCACGACCGATCCCCGTTCGTGACTCGCCTACAGCCCCTCGGCCTCGCCGTCGATCGTCGCCACGTCGCCCGCGGCCTCCCCGGCCAGCGGCGCCCCCGCCGCCTCGTCGGCTCCGGCTGCCTCGAGCAGCGGGAACTGCCGGGCCAGGAGGTTTTCCCGGTCGATCCGCAGCGACTCCAACGCCTCGGGCCGCACCCGCACCTCGGCCGACTGGAACGTGTTGAAGCCCGTGCCGGCCGGAATCAGGTGACCGAGAATCACGTTCTCCTTGAGCCCCACGAGGTTGTCGATCTTCCCCGCCAGGGCCGCCTCCGTGAGCACCTTCGTGGTCTCCTGGAAGCTCGCGGCGGAAATGAAGCTCGAGCTCTGCACGCTCGCCTTCGTGATGCCGAGGAGCTGCGTGCTCGCCGTGGCCGGCTTCGGCTTGCCGCCCTTGGCCGGCGCGCCGCCGAGGGTCTCGATCTGGGCATTCGCCTGCTGGAGCACGTCCTTCGGCACGATCGAGCCGACGGCGAACTCGCTGTCGCCCTTGTCCGTGATCCGGAGGCAGTTCGCCAGCCGCTCGTTCGCCTGCCGGAACTCATACTTGTCGAGCACGCTGCCGGGCAGGAGGTTCGTGTCGCCGACAGTCTCGATCTTCACCTTGCGCAGCATCTGCGACACGATGATCTCGATGTGCTTGTCGTCGATGTCCACCCGCTGGCTGCGGTAGACGTTTTGAATCTCCCGCACGAGATACCGCTGCACCTCTTCCTCGCCCGAGATCCGCAGGATGTCGTGCGGCACGAGCGGACCGTCGACGAGCGCCTCGCCGGCCTTGACGTAATCGCCGGCATGCACCCGAAGATGCTTGCCGTGCGTCACGAGGTGCTCCCGCTCGATGCCACTCTCGTTCTTGACGACGATCGTCCGCTTGCCGCGGCGCTTCTCGCCGAGGAGCTCCACCTTGCCATCGATCTCGGCCATGATGGCCGGATCCTTCGGCTTGCGGGCCTCGAAAATCTCGGTCACCCGCGGCAGGCCGCCGGTGATGTCTTGCGTGCCCGACGCCTCGCGCGGCGTCTTGGCCAGCACATGGCCGGCCGCGACCTTCTCGCCCGGAGCGACCTCGATGTAGGCCTTCTCCGGCAGATAGTAGAAGTCGAGGATCTTGCCCGATTCGTCCTCGAGCACGACCTGCGGGTGATAGACACCCTTGTGCTCCATGACCATCCGCCGCGTGTGGCCGCTGGGGTCCTTTTCGACGCGGAGCGTCTCGCCCTCGACCACGTCCTCGTAGCGGACCTTGCCGGCCACCTCGGAGAGGATCGGGATCGAGTGCGGGTCCCACTGCACGAGCAATGCCCCGGCCTTCACGTCGTCGTTGTCCTTCACCTTGAGGATGGCGCCCGCCGGGATGTCGAACTTCTCGAGCTCGGCACCCTTGGCATCGACGATCGCGATCTCGCCGTTACGCGCCAGCACGACCTGTTCGCCCTGCTCGTTCTGCACGGTCCGCAGCCGCGTGAACTTCACGGTGCCAGCCCGCTTCGCCTTGCTCTCGCTCTCCTCGATGGCCCGCTGCCCCACGCCGCCGATGTGGAAGGTCCGCATCGTCAGCTGCGTGCCCGGCTCACCGATACTCTGGGCGGCGATAATCCCCACCGCCATGCCCTCCTCGACGAGCGACCCGGTGGAGAGGTCCATCCCGTAGCACAGCCGGCAGACACCCAGCGGAGCCTCGCAGGTCAGCGGGCTGCGGACCTGGATCTTCTCCAGCCCCAGTTCCTCGATCTGCCGCGCCACCGTCGGCGTGATCAGCTCGTCCTCGTGCACGATCACGTTCTCCGTGATCGGGTTCACGATATTCGCGCGGCTGACACGGCCGCGGATGCTGTCGGCGAGACTCACCTCCACCTTCTCGCCGCGGTAGATGACCGTCTTGGTGATGCCCTGCGTCGTGCCGCAGTCGTGCATCGTCACCACCACGTTCTGGGCCACGTCGGCAAGCTTGCGGGTCAGATAGCCCGAGTCGGCGGTCTTGAGCGCCGTGTCGGCCAACCCCTTGCGGGCGCCGTGGGTGGAACTGAAGTACTCCAGCACCGTGAGCCCTTCACGGAAGTTCGCCTTGATCGGCGTCTCGATGATCTTGCCCGACGGCTTGGCCATCAGGCCGCGCATCCCAGCCAGCTGTCGGATCTGCTCGACGCCGCCGCGGGCGCCGGAGTGGGCCATGAGGAAGATCGGATTGACGTAGCCGGACCGCCGGCGATCACTGGCGGTGTCCTTCTCCAGCTCGGCCATCATTTCCTTGGTGATCTCTTCGCGGGCGTGCGTCCAGGCGTCGAGCACCTGGTTGTACCGCTCGCCGTCGGTGATCACGCCACGCTGGTAGAGCTTCATGATCTTCATGACGCCCTTCTCGGCATCGCCGATAATCCGCGTCTTGTTCGCCGGCGTGATCAGGTCGTCGGTGGCGAACGACAGGCCGCTCTTCGTGCTCCAGCTGAAGCCCACGCGGTTCATGTCGTCGAGCAGGTCGATCGTCCGCCGCCGGCCGAGCGTCTGATAGCAGTCGGAGATCACCCGCGCCAGTTCGCTGGACCGCATCGGGATGTTGTAGAACAGCATCCCCTTGGGCAGGACGGCATTGAACAGCACGCGACCCACGGTGGTCTCGATCACCGCCCCGGGCTTGCCGAGGGCCTCGACGTCGGTCTTCAGCCGCCGTTCCGCCGGCAGCTTGACCTTGATCTTGGCGTGCGTGTCGGCCTTGCCCAGTGAGTGGGCGATCTCGACCTCCTCGAAGCTCTTGAACACCATCCCCTCGCCGCGCCGCCGCGGCAGCGACATCGTCAGGTAGTAGCAACCCATCACCACGTCCTGCGAGGGCGAGATGATCGGCGCGCCGTTGGCCGGGCTGAAGATGTTGTTCGTCGACAGCATCAGCGTGTGGGCCTCGACCTGGGCCTCGATCGAGAGCGGCAGGTGCACGGCCATCTGGTCGCCGTCGAAGTCGGCATTGAAGCCCTTGCAGACGAGCGGGTGGAGCTTGATCGCATTGCCCTCGACGAGCACCGGCTCGAAGGCCTGGATGCCCATGCGATGCAGCGTGGGGGCGCGATTGAGGAGCACCGGGTGGTTGCGGATCACCTCCTCGAGGATGTCCCAGACCTCGGCGTCTTTCCGCTCCAGCATCTTCTTGGCGCTCTTGATCGTGTCGGCATGGCCGAGCTCCTTGAGCCGCCGGATGATGAACGGCTGATAGAGCTCCAGGGCGATCTTCTTGGGCAGGCCGCACTGGTGGAGCCGGAGGTTGGGACCCACGACGATCACCGACCGGGCCGAATAGTCGACCCGCTTGCCGAGCAGGTTCTCGCGGAACCGCCCCTGCTTGCCCTTGATCATGTCGGTGAGGCTCTTGAGCGGACGATTGCTCGAGGCGAGCACCGGCCGCTTGCAGCGGTTGTTGTCGAACAGGGCGTCGACCGACTGCTGCAGCATCCGCTTCTCGTTGCGGATGATGACCTCGGGCGCGTTGAGATCGACGAGCTTCTTGAGCCGGTTGTTGCGGTTGATGATCCGGCGGTAGAGGTCGTTCAGGTCGCTGGTGGCGAAATTGCCGCTATCGAGCATGACCAGCGGACGGAGGTCCGGCGGGATCACGGGGATCACGTCGAGAACCATCCACTCCGGCTTGTTCTCGCTGTCGCGGATCGCCTCGACGATCTTCAGACGGTTGACGAGATCCTTCTTCTTCTGCTTGGAGTTCGTGGTGGCGAGCTCCTCGCGGAGCTCCCGCGACAGGGTCACCAAGTCGAGCCCGAGCAGCAGCTTGCGAACCGCCTCGGCCCCCATCTCCGCGTCGAAGCTGCCGTCGCCATAGGTGGCCCGGGCCTCGCGAAACTCCTCCTCGGTCAGTAGCTGCTGCTTCTTGAGGGGCGTGTCCTTGGGATCGAGGACCACGTAGTCCTGGAAGTAGATCACCTTCTCCAGGCTCGACGTCTTCATGTCGAGCAGCGCGCCGAGGCGGCTCGGCATCGCCTTGAAGAACCAGATGTGCACGACCGGCGCGGCGAGCTCGATGTGGCCCATCCGCTTGCGGCGCACGCGGCTGTGCGTGACCTTCACGCCACAGCGGTCACAGATCATGCCCTTGTACTTCATGCCGCGGTACTTGCCGCACGAGCACTCCCAGTCCTTCTCCGGTCCGAAGATCTTCTCGCACATCAGACCGTCCTTCTCCGGACGGTAGGTGCGGTAGTTGATCGTCTCGGGCTTCTTGACCTCGCCGAACGACCAGCTGCGGATGTCGTGCGGCCTGGCCAGGCTGATCTTCACGGCCGAGTAGTCATTGACGCGATCGTAGGTGGACTCACCGATGCTCACAGCTTTTCTCCTCGTTAATCCGTCGATCCTCGATTTCGTCAACCGTCCACCGCCGCGCCGGCGGCGCGACCAGCGGAGAAACCGCAGGGGCCGTTGGCCCCGGAGGTTTCCCAAGCGGGCGAAGGCCAGGATGGCTTCGCCCGCGTGAAACTAAACCCGCCGCTTTTCCAGTGACATGTTCAGGGCGAGACCACGGATCTCGTTGGTGAGCACGTCGAAGCTGGCCGGGGTGCCGGCCTCGAGCGTGTTCTCCCCCTTGACCATGCTCTCGTAGATCTTCGTGCGGCCCTCGACGTCGTCGCTCTTCACGGTCAACAGTTCCTGGAGGATGTAGGCGGCCCCGTAGGCCTCCAACGCCCACACTTCCATCTCGCCGAACCGCTGCCCGCCGAACCGCGCCTTGCCGCCCAGCGGCTGCTGGGTGATGAGCGAGTACGGCCCCGTCGACCGGGCATGCACCTTGTCGTCGACCAGGTGATGGAGCTTGAGCATGTAGATGTAGCCGACCGTCGTCTCCTGCTCGAGCGGCTCGCCCGTGCGGCCGTCGAAGAGCTGCGCCTTGCCGTGCTTGGGCAGGCCCGCGTCGGCGAGCACCTTGTTGATGTCGTCCTCGCTGGCCCCGTCGAACACCGGCGTTACGGCCTGGAAACCGAGCAGCTTGCCCGCCCAGCCGAGGTGCGTCTCGAGGATCTGACCGACGTTCATTCGGCTCGGCACCCCCAGCGGATTGAGCAGGATCTGCAGCGGCGTGCCGTCGGCCAGGAACGGCATCTCCTCCTTGGGCAGGATCTTGGCGATCACGCCCTTGTTGCCGTGGCGACCGGCCATCTTGTCGCCCACCGAGATCACCCGCTTGGCGGCCACGTAGACCTTGACCATCTGCAGCACGCCGGGCCGCAGTTCGTCGCCCCGCTTCATGCTGTTGAGCCGGCGATCCCGGGCGTCGATGGCGGCCTCCACGGCCGGCCACATCGTCTTCACGAGCTTCTCGATGTCGGCCTTGCGCTGCGGCGACCGCAGGTCGAGGGCCTCGAGATTGAAGGCCGCGGCCCGCTCGGCCACCACCTTGTGGTCTTGGTTCCGCACCAACGGCCCGCCATCAGGGGCAGTCAAGGGCTTCTGCAGCACCTTCTCGATCTCGGCGACCATCGCCCCGAAGGCCTCGGCCACGCGGAGGTTGCCCTCGTTCTCGACCTCCTTGAGCTGCTTTTCGAACTCCCGCCGCTCCTCTTCCGAGAGGCTCATCCGGCGCGAGAACTTCTCCGTCGCGATCACGATGCCCTCGACGCCCGACGGCACCTCCAGCGAGTCGTTCTTCACGTCCTCGCCGGCGCGGCCGAAGATGGCGTGCAGCAGCTTCTCCTCCGGCGTCAGCTCCGTCTTGCTCTTGGGCGAGACCTTGCCGACCAGGATGTCGCCGGGGCGGACGTACGTGCCGATCCTGACGATGCCCGATTCGTCGAGGTTGTGAAGGGCCCGCTCGCCGACATTCGGGATGTCGCGGGTGAACTCCTCGCGGCCCAGCTTGGTGTCGCGAATCTCGATGTCGTATTCCTCGATGTGGATCGAGGTGTAGACGTCGTCTTCCACCAGCTCTTCGCTGATGATGATCGCGTCCTCGAAATTGAAGCCGTCCCAGGCCATGAAGCCGACGAGCACGTTGCGACCGAGGGCGAGCTCGCCCTTGAACGTGGCGGCCCCGTCGGCGATCACCTCGCCCTTCTCGACCTTCTGGCCGGGCTGCACGATCGGCTTTTGGTTCTGGCAGGTCCGCTCGTTCAGCCCCACGTACTTGCGGAGCTTGTAGACATCGGGAGCGCCGGAGCCGCTGGTGATCTCGATGGAGTCGGCGTCGACGTAGCTCACGGTTCCCTTCCGGGCAGCCCGCACGATGAGGCCCGAATTGGTAGCCACGTCGCGCTCCATGCCGGTGGCCACCACCGGCGGCTCCGTGACCAGCAGCGGAACAGCCTGCCGCTGCATGTTTGATCCCATCAGGGCCCGATTCGCGTCGTCGTGCTCGAGGAAGGGAATCAGACCGGCGGACACGCCCACCATTTGGCTGGGCGCCACATCGATGTACTGAATCTCCTCGGCCGGAACGAGCACGAAGTCACCGCGGAAACGGGCGATGATGTTGTCACCGACGAGCTTGCCGTCGACGACGGTCGCGTCGGCCGGAGCGAGGTGGGCCTCGTGCTCCTCGTCAGCCCGCAGCCAGACGACGTCGTCCGTGAGCTTGCACTTCGAAACCTTTCGGTAGGGCGTCACGAGGAAGCCGTACGAGTCGACTCCCGAATAGATCGCCAGGCTGGAGATCAGGCCGATGTTGGTGCCTTCGGGCGTCTCGATCGGGCAGATCCGCCCGTAGTGCGAGATATGCACGTCGCGAACCTCGAAGCCGGCCCGCTTGCGGTTCAGACCGCCCGGACCGAGCGCCGAAAGCCGCCGCTCGTGGGTCAGCATCGAGAGCGGATTAGTCTGGTCCACCACTTGCGATAGCTCGCCGCGGCCGAAGAAATACTCGATCGCCGCCGAGATGCTCTTGGGATTGATCAGCGTCCGCGGCGACATCTCCGCGACGTCCTTGAGGCTCATCCGCTCCTGGACGGTCCGCCGCAGCTTGAGGAAGCCCTTCCGCAGCTCGTCGCTCGCCAGCTCATCGATCGTCCGCAGACGGCGATTGCCGAGGTGGTCGATGTCATCGACCTCGACCTGCCCCTCGCCCTCGCTGAGCTGGAGCATGTAGCGGATCGCCGCGATCAGATCCTCGGCCCGGAGCGTCATCTCCGTCTCGGGAACATTGAGACCGAGCTTGCGGTTGATGCGGAACCGGCCGACCCGTCCCAGCCGATAGCGGTTGGTGTCCTTGAACTTCTCGTCGAACAAGGCCCGGGCCTTGTCGAGGGCGGGCGGATTGCCCGGCCGCAGCCGCTGGTAGATTCGCACCAGCGCGTCCTCGTGGCTCGGAGCCACGCCGGTGCGCCGCTTCGACTCGTCGGCGTCTTCCCGCAGGCTGTTCATGATCAGGGGCACCTTCTGCTCCTGCATCACCTCGACGGCCTTCAGGCCGGAGGTCGCGATCAACTCCGCCTGGTCGTGCGTGATCTTGCAGCCGGCATCGACGATGATCTCGCCCGCCCGCTCCACACCCTTCGGATAGACGATGTCGTCGACCGCGATCTTGCCCTCGAGCTTGGGCACACTGCGGGCGCCGGCCACCTTCTCCACCACCGTCTTGTAGAACAGCTTGAGGATCTCGGAGTCGCGGGTGTACCTCGGATCCATCGCCCGCAGCAGCGTGAGCGCCGAGAACTTGCCGCTCTGGTCGATCCGCACCTGAAGCGTGTCCTTCTTCGACACGTTGAACTCGATCCAACTGCCCCGCTCGGGAATGATGCGGCAGTTGTGCGTCTTGCGGTCGCCGGCCTCCGAGTCGGCCACGAAGTCGATGCCTGGCGAACGGTGGAGCTGGCTGACGACCACCCGCTCGGCGCCGTTGATGATGAACTCGCCGCCCCCGAGCATGATCGGGATGTCGCCGAGATAGACCTCTTCCTCGATCGGCTGCTCCCGGGTCAGCCGCAGCCAGACCCGCAGCGGCCGACCGTAGGTGAGCCGCAATTGGCGGCACTCGTCTGGCTCGTACCGCGGCTTGCCGAGCTCGTACCGCAGATACTCGAGCTTGACAGTCTTGTCGTAGCTCTCGACCGGGAAGATCTCCCGGAGCACGCCCTCGATGCCCTGATCCTTCCGCTTCGCCGCAGGCACGTCGTACTGCAGGAACCTGTCGTAGAACCGGGTCTGGATTTCAGTGAGATCGGGAATGTGATGGCTGACGCGACGGCTGCCGAAGTGGCGAACCTCTGAGGGCTGCAGGCGGCGAACGGCGCGGGTTGCCATGAGGGACTCCTCGGGATGATCTGAACTGCGGGGGCGAACCCGCGGGAATCAAGCGCAGTCGACCAGCCGGACCGGCCGCGAGCGCACAACACTCGCGCACGGACACTGACAGGGCGGAACGACACGAAGGATGGGGAAGCGGCGCAAAGCGGGACCGGCTCGATCAGGCAGCACGCAAAAACTATACCGTTCGTTGGCTGGGAGGCCAACCTCCCAGCCAACGAACCGACAAAAGCGGGCTTTTTACTTGATCGAGACCTTGGCGCCGGCCTCTTCGAGCTCCTTCTTGAGCTTCTCGGCGTCGGCCTTCGAGATGCCTTCCTTCACCTTGGCGGGAGCACCCTCGACCATGTCCTTGGCCTCCTTGAGGCCCAGGCCAGTCGCGGCACGCACCACCTTGATGACACCGATCTTGTTGTCGCCGAACGCGTCGAGCACGACGTCGAACTCGGTCTTCTCGGCAGCCGCCTCGCCACCGCCCGCGGCGCCACCGACGCCACCGGCCGGAGCCGCCATGACCACGGCGCCGCCGGCAGCCGGCTTGATGCCATGGACTTCGTCGAGGTAATCCGACAGTTCCTTGGCAGCCTTGAGGGTGAGGCCGACGATCTTGTCGCCGAGCTCCTTGGTCGCCGGGGAGAATTCGCGGGTTGCTTCAGCCGTTGCCATCGCTCTGGATCCTTTCAATTCGAAAACGGGGGGAGCCTAATGTCTTACCATGAACTTTGGCGGCGTGAAGGCCGCCCGTGAAAATCGTGAAATCGGCGGGGGTCAGGCCGCCGGCTGGTCGCCGCCGGCCTTCTCGAGGTCGTCGACCCGCGACGCGATCTGTCCGGCCAGGGCGCCGCCGGCCGAGAGGATCTGACCCGCGAGCGTGCCCGCCAACGACGAGATCTGACCCGACAGGAGCGAGAGCTGCTCCGTACGGGTCGGCCACTTGGCCACCTTTTTGACGTCGCCCGACTCCAAACGGGCGCCGTCCAGCGCGCCGCCGCGGCACTCGAAGCCCTCGAAATCCTTGACGCCCGCCAGCCGGTCAAGCTCCTTCGCCAGATCGACGACGTCCTCGCCACCCCAGGCGATGGCCAGCATGCCCTCGGCCTTGTCGAAGGCGGGCGCCAACGGCGTGCCGGAGGTCGCCAGCCTGGCCAGGCTGTTCTTCACCAGCTGCAGATGGATCTTTTTCTTCCGCAGCGCCTGCCGGAGCTGCGTGGTCTTCTGGGCGTCGAGCCGGCCCAGACTGACGACGATCAAATCGCCGACGCCGCCAAGACGCCCCTTGAGGTCGTCGACCAGCATGTTCTTCATCTGCTTGCTCATGATGCTCAAGCCTTCGTGACTGCGAGACGGTGGAATGCGAAACGGATCAGGCGGCGACCATCACACCAGGGGTCATCGTCGCCGAAATGGAGATGCTCTTGACGTACTGCCCGCGGACGCTGGAGGGCTGCATGCCGACGATGTGATCGATGAACGCCCGGATGTTGTCCACCAGCTTCGCCGCGTCGAAGCTTGCCTTGCCCACCACGGCATGCACGATACCGGTCGGGTCGTTGCGGAACTCGACCTTGCCGGCCTTGTACTCGCTGACCGTCTTCTTGATGTCGGCGGTGACGGTGCCGGCGCGAGGACTCGGCATCAGGCCACGAGGACCGAGCACTTTGCCCAGCGGCCCCACCAGGCCCATCATGTCAGGCGCCGCGATGCAGACGTCGAAATCGGTCCAGCCTTCCTTGATCTTCTTTGCCAGTTCGTCGGCGCCCACTTCTTCGGCGCCCGCCGCCTTCGCATCGTCGGCCAGGTTGCCCTTGGCGAACACCACCACCCGCTTTGACTTGCCGATGCCGTGCGGCAGAACGAGCGAGCCGCGGATGATCTGGTCGGCCTGCTTGGGATCGATGCCCAGACGGATGTGGATCTCCACGGTCTGGTCGAACTTGGCGGGCGGGAACTTCTTGAGCACGCCCACGGCCTCCGCGAGCGGGAGAGGAGCGTCGGACGAGGGCTTGACGGCGAGCATCGCCCGCATGCGTTTGGTGGTGGCCATGACTGAAATGAGAGACGAGGGGGGTTTTGGGGGATCCGAGAGTGTCGGTGACGGGACGTTCGAAATCAACCTTCGACGGTGATTCCCATGCTGCGGGCGGTTCCTTCGACCATCCGCCGGGCATGCTCCCCGTCGCGGGCGTTGAGGTCGGCCCCCTTGAGACGCACGATTTCGTCGAGCTGGGCCTTGGTGACCTTGCCGACCTTGTCCTTGTTGGGCACGCCCGACCCCTTGGCCAGACCGGCCGCCTTCTTGAGCAACGCCGCGGCGGGCGGGCTCTTGGTGATGAACTCGAAGGACCGGTCGTTGTAGACCGTGACCACGACCGGGATCGGCATGCCGGCCGCCTCGCGGGTCTTGTCGTTGAACTGCTGGACGAACTGCCCCAGGTTGATGCCGAACCGGCCGAGCGACGTGCCCACCGGGGGCGCGGGAGTCGCCTGCCCGCCGGGAACCTGGAACTTCGCCTGACCGACCATCTGCTTTGCCATCGCCCTGCCAGCCTTTCTTCAGCCTGCCTGCAAAAATCTCGCGGCCACCCTGCGGGCCGCACCACTCACACCGACTCGATCTGCCAATACTCGATATCGACGGGGGTCGAGCGACCAAAGATGCTGAGCATCACGGTCACCCGGCCATTCGCCTCGTCGATCTGCTCGACCTCGCCCTCGAAGTTCTCGAACGTACCCTCGTTGATCTTCACGCGATCGCCCTTCTTGAAGCTGATCTTCAACCGGGGCGCGTCGTCGGCCTTCTCCACGGCCTTGTTCAGCAGTTTGGCGACGTCTTGCGGCAGCATCGGGCTGGGTCGCCCGCCGGAACCCGTGAAGTCACCGATGCCGCCGGTCTCGCGCACGAGATACCAGGTCTCGTCGTTGAGCAGCATGTTCACGAGGATGTAGCCCGGGTAGAGCTTGCGGGAGACGACCTTCTTCTTGCCCCCCTTGAACTCGGTGACCTGCTCCTTCGGCACCACCACATCACCGAAAAACTTTCCCATGCCCTGCATGGAGATCCGCCGCAGGAGCGCTTCGCGGATCGAATCCTCACGGTTGCTCTGCACCTTGAGGATGTACCACTGCCGGTCGCCGGCGGGCACAGACTCTTCGCGAATCACCTCCACGGGCTTGGCGTTTTCGTCGCCGGCAAACGGATCGGCCAGCTCGGCAGGCGAGCCATCGTCGTCGTCATCGGCACCGTCGGCTGCCACGACCGGCGCCGCGTCGGCGAGCCGCTCATCGGGCGCCGCGGCAGAGGCCACGGGTTCGGCCGGCCGGCCGTCGGCATCGTCGGGAAGTTGGACTGTCATGGCGTGTGGGGTATGCGAGGGGGAAACCAAGGGTCGTCGGGAGAAGCCTGCGGAATCATCCGATTCGCAGCACGTTGCGGAGCACGAACCACCAAAAGAGATCGTACCCAGCCAGAATCGCGGCCAGGGCAAAGATCAGAAAGATGATGACCACCGAGCTGCGAAACACCTCGTCGCCCGTCGGCCACGACACCTTGGCCATCTCGGCCTCGACCGCGATCAGGAAGTCGGCGAACCAGGGCACGTTGACGGCGCGGTACGCGACCCACAGGCCGAGGGCCAGCAGCAACGCCGGCACCACGAACCGTACCACGCCGAAATCCTCGCCGCCCATTCCTGCCGCCCCGCCGTAGAGCACGCCAAGCAGCTGGGTCAGCCGCCACGTGCCGATGCCGATCACCGCCGCCAACGCGGCGAAGGTCAGCTGCCGGGCGATCCGCCCCTGGTTCCGCTTGTACACGGAAGCGCTGAGCAGTTCGCCCCACAGGCTGCCTCGGGCAGTCGAATTGTCGGAAATGCCTGCCATGTGTCTCACTCGCGGTCCATCGCTTCAGGAACCTTCCCCAGCCCCGCGGCGGGCCGTCCAGGCCCGACGCGACGACCTTCTGCCTGCAGGGGCGGCGGGGATCGAACTCGCAACCTCTGGTTTTGGAGACCAGCGCTCTGCCAGTTGAGCTACGCCCCTGTGGAGAAGGAGGGGGCCCAGGACGAGCCCCCTCCTCTCGAAATCAATCCAGGATCTTCGTGACGACGCCCGAGCCGACCGTCTTGCCACCCTCGCGGATCGCGAACCGCACGCCGTCGTCCATGGCGATCGGCACCATCAGCTCGACCTCCATCTTGACGTTGTCGCCGGGCGACACCATCTCGACGCCACCGAGCAGCTTCGTCGAGCCGGTCACGTCGGTCGTGCGGAAGTAGAACTGCGGCCGGTAGCCGGCGAAGAACGGCGTGTGACGGCCGCCTTCCTCCTTCGAGAGCACGTACACCTCGCACTCGAACTTCTTGTGGGGCTTGATGGAGCCCGGCTTCGCCAGCACCTGACCACGCTCGATGCCGTCGCGAGCGACGCCGCGGAGCAGGCAGCCGACGTTGTCGCCGGCCTGGCCCTTGTCGAGCAGCTTCTTGAACATCTCGACGCCGGTGACGGTGGTCTTCTCCGCCTTCTCCTTGAGGCCGATGATCTCGACTTCGTCGCCGACCTTGACCTCGCCGCGCTCGATACGGCCGGTGGCCACGGTGCCACGACCTTCGATCGAGAACACGTCCTCGATCGCCATCAGGAACGGCTTGTCGAGCTCACGGACAGGCTCAGGGATGTAGGAATCGACCGCCGCCAGCAGGTCGGCGATGCACTTGTTCTTCGCCGGATCAGCCGGACTGTCGTAGGCCGGCTTGCCGGCACCCCGAATGATCGGCACGTCGTCGCCCGGGAAGCCGTACTTCGTCAGCAGCTCGCGGATCTCCATCTCGACGAGGTCGAGGAGCTCCGGATCGTCGACGAGGTCCACCTTGTTGAGGAACACGACCAGGGCCGGCACGCCGACCTGCTTGGCCAGAAGGATGTGCTCGCGGGTCTGGGGCATCGGGCCGTCGGCCGCACTCACGACCAGGATGGCGCCGTCCATCTGGGCGGCACCGGTGATCATGTTCTTGATGAAGTCGGCGTGGCCCGGACAGTCGATGTGGGCGTAGTGCCGCTTGTCGGTCTCGTACTCGACGTGACTGACCGCGATGGTCACGGTTTTCGTCTCGTCACGGACGGTGCCGCCCTTGGCGATGTCGGCGTAGCTCTTGGCGACGGCGAGGTTCTTGGCGGCCTGCACGGCGACCAGGGCGCCCGTGAGGGTCGTCTTGCCGTGGTCGATGTGCCCGATCGTGCCGACGTTGACGTGCGGCTTGCTCCGCGTGAACGTGTCCTTAGCCATGCTTTCTCCTACTTTCTCCTCGGAAATGAAAACTGAACTGCTTGTCGTCGACCGCGGGCCATGCACTGGCCCGTGGAAGAGCTGCTGAAGGGACTTGAACCCTTGACCTCGTCCTTACCAAGGACGTGCTCTACCAACTGAGCTACAGCAGCGAATTGCTGGCGGATGCCGCGGTCATGGGCTGGGCGGTGGATGCTTTCTTGATTCGTGTTTCGGAATGCGACGGGAAGCGGTGGGGCGGGGAGCCGAGACTCGTCGAAGCGGGTAGAGGGAATCGAACCCTCGTCTTTAGCTTGGAAGGCTATTGCTCTACCATTGAGCTACACCCGCAGGTCACGTGCCACCCGCCGGACGCGGGACTCGCGCCGGCCAGGCAGGGATGAGACTGGGGAGTGCAGGATTCGAACCTGCGAAGGCATAGCCATCAGATTTACAGTCTGACCCCTTTGACCGCTCGGGAAACTCCCCTGGGTTGTCGGTGTGTGCTCCTGATAAGGATCGGCTCGGTGTCTTCGGCTGAAGGCGGACTCTCTCTCGCGATCCGGTGCGGACCATGCCGGTTGAACGACATGCACGGGCTGCAGCGGGTCGCCCGATCCGCTCGGCCACTCGACGCCGCCACCGAATCGGCGCGGTCGTGCTGAGCTAGCGGCGGGAGTTGAACCCGCAACCTGCTGATTACAAATCAGCTGCTCTGCCAATTGAGCTACGCTAGCGGCCGGTCAAAACCGCGAAACTATGGAGTGTACGGATTTGAAGGGGCCATGCAAGACGGCCGCCTCCCCGGGCCTGGCCGGCGAAATTCCGCTGATTTTCGACTATCCGATCAGCCGAAGCCCAGTTCCACCATCGAAAAATCGTCGTTGAAATCATCCCGCTGGGACACGCCCCGGATGACCGACACCAGCCCGTCGATCGGGCTGGCAGGCCCGGCCGCCGGGGCCGTCAGGGCCGCGAGGAAGTCGGCGAACGCCCACATCGAGCCGTCGGGGCGACTGATCTCGAAAGCCCCGTCGCTGTACACGAACAACCGGCCGCCGACGGGAACCTCGGCCTCGCTGGAATCGAACTCGAGGCCATCCACGGCCCCGATCAGGGGCCCATCGGATTCGAGCATCCGCGGCGCCGCTCCGTCCGGACCGAGGAGGACGGCCGGCGGATGACCGCCGCCGGCCCAGCGCAGCCTGCGGGTCGGCATGTGGTACACGCCGTACCAGATGGTGAAGAACATGTCGTTTTGCCGCTCCATCGGGAAGGCCTTGTTGAGAGCGGCGAGCACGGCACCGGGTTCGTGGAAATCGGTCTGGGGCAAGGCCTCGCTGCGGATCGCGTTGAGCGCCGAGACGGAGAGCAGCGCCGCCCCCACGCCGTGGCCGCAGACGTCGAGCAGGTAGACGGCGAAGTGATCCGCGTCGAGCGCGTGGTAGCCGAAGGCATCACCGCCGAGCGCCGCCGACGGAATGAACCGCCAGTCGGCCCGCACGACGCCCGCCTCCAGCGGGGGCGGCAGCAGCGACCGCACGTAACTGGCCGCCGTGGCGATGTCGTTGGCGAGCATCTGCTGGCTGGCCTGGAGGGCCGCGAAGGCCTCATTCCGCTCGACGAGCGCCACGTAGCCGCGCGAATGGTGGCGGATGCGGGCGACCAGTTCGAGCCGGTCCGGCAGCTTGACGATGTAGTCATTGGCCCCCAGGGCAAAGGCCTCTGCTTTCACGGCCGGCTCCTCCTTGGTGGAGAGCACGATGATCGGCACGTCCCGAAACCGCTCGTCGGCTCGGAACCGCCGCACCAATTCCAGGCCGTCGATCTCCGGCATCACCAGATCCTGAAGGATCACGGTCGGCTGCACCGCGGCCGCCGTCTCCAGCGCGGCCGGGGCGTCCTTGCAGGCGTGAAAGGCCACGCCCTCCTCGCCGGCGAGCATCCGCCGCACGGCCTCGCCGATGATCGGCTGATCGTCGACGAGGAGGACGGTGGGGCCGCGTGGAGTCGAGGAAGCGACGGGCATGGTCGGGCCGGCCGGGCGGGAACGGGTCGATCAGCCCGATGCTACCACACCCCTCAGACCTTCTTCCGCGGCCGGCACGCCGGGGATTCGGCCAACGAGAAGACGAGGACCTCCTCTCCCGTGACGGTCGAGATGTCGTGATGCACGCTCACGAGCTTCACGCCCGTCGCGGCCTCGACCACCTCCTCCAGCCGCGGCCTTCCCGTGGCCACCATGTGGGCGCGCACCTGCTTGAGGAGCGCCCGCCCGTTGCCACCGTCATGGTCGAAGCCGTTGCCTTTGCCATCGCCATTCCCATTCCCATCGCCATGGCCGTTCCCGCCGCCCCCCCGGGGGGCGATGAGCTGGCGTTCCGCCGGCGTCAGCACCCCCTGGAGTTGGACGACCAGCAGCCCGCCGAGCAGGTACGCGCGGATGTCCCGCGGCCCACGGCCGACGAACTCCTGCTGAAACCGGGAGACGCCGTCGCACACGGCCGCCTCGATCTCGCCCTGGGACCTCATGCTCAGCCCCCGGCACGGCGGGCATCCTCCATCCGTGCGACCAGACCGGCGGCCTTGCCGTCGCCGTTTCCGTTGCTGATCCGGTCCCACACCTCGCGGCGATGGATCGGCATCTTCTGGTCGGCCTCGAAGCCAAGCCGCACCCGCCCCCCCTCGATGTCCAACACGGTGATCTGCAACACCACCTGATTGTCCTCAGGCCGACCGATCACCACGCTCTCCCGATTCTTGCGCGTCAGCACCAACATGGTTCACCTTCTTCATGGTTACGGGTCCCTCCGGGCGGTTTCCTCTACCGACGGGCGGCTCCATTGCCGCCCGCCATCTCGACTCGTTGCCGGGCCGTGGCATGCCGATGGTCGTTGACCGGCACACCGAGTGCCGGCAGACCACGCCCCAACAGGAACAGATCGACCGCGGCCGCGGTCGTGAACGTTTTGAGCACGCTGCCCGTCGCGGTGTCGACGTGGGCGATCGCCCCCTGGAGGGTCACGCCGGTGCTGCGGCGGACGTGGCCCACGAGCGAATCGAGCGAGCGATCGAACAGGGACTGGTGAAACTCGCGAACCCGATCCGCCCCCTGCTCGTCGGCGGCCAACCGCCGCTCGAAGGTCGAGAACGACTCGTGCAGGTTCACGACCATGCAGCCGGCGGCGGCCACGACGGTCACGCTCGCCGGCGCCCGGCCGAGCAGCAGGTGCTCGAAGGTGCCGGCAGCGTGCGCCACCTGGCGGGCGAGGCGGGCGGCGGATGCTTGCGTCATCGGATGGTCACCGTGGGCGGTCGTCGTGGGCACCAACAAAAAAAGCCGGCGGGAAAGACCGCCCGAAGGCGTTCTCTCTCGCCGGCTTACGTTGCGACGGACCTTCCAGCGACCCTGGCCGCCGGACTGCCCCTCGACTCGTCTTCCGTCAATTTTTACGAGCAAATCCAGCGTTTCAGCCGCGTTTTGCGACGGCCGAGTCGCTGGACCGAGGGGATTATATTGGGCAATCTAGGGAACGCAAGCAAGATTTTCCGGCGCGGTCCCCGAGGGCTCGGATCACGTTGCCGTGTAGGTTTCGTATCGCGCTCCGACACCCACCGCCCGCATGCCGACACTGCCTGCCGCCGCGAGCGTGCCATCGACGGCTGCCGCCACGACGCGGCCGTTGAACCGCGCGGTCAACTGGCCGCCGATCACGTCGAACCGCAGCCATCCCCGGCTCGCATACACCCTGCCCGCCGAGAGCAAGGTCCACCGGCCGCCCGTGTGCCGGAAGATTTGCACCATGAACCCGGTTTGAACTCGGGTGAGTTGTGCCAGGTACATCGACTGGTCACCAGGGCCCGAGTAGCGGGCCACGAGCCCAACGCTGCGGCCCGTCCCCAGGCTGACGAGCGCCCGCTGCACGGAGTTCTTCACGGCCGTGCCACGAAGCGTGGCGATGGAAGCGCCCGTGCCGATCGAGGCTGCCGATCCGGCGGCCGTGTCGAAGCCGCCGATGCGGAGCGTCCAGTTGGTCCCGAGCGCACCCGCGGCGTTGAACTCATCGCTGAATGGCAGCGGCACGGCCGAGGAGACGACCACCGTTCGCAGCGGAGTCGTGGCTGGCGGCAGCGGCGCGGCCGCGACCCCGAGCGACGCCAGCGCCGCAAAGGCGTCGAGCCGCCCCCCGGTCGCGGTTTTGCCGGCCAGCGACGCCAGCGGCGCCGTCGTGCCGAGGATCGCCGCCCGCACCTCGGCCACCGTGATCCCCGGCTTGGCGGCGGCGAGCAGGGCCACGGTGCCGGAGACGTGCGGGGCGGCCATCGACGTTCCGGACAGCGCGGCATACCCGCCCCCCTTCCAGGTCGAGAGGATGAAGGTGCCGGGGGCGGCGAGGTCCACCGTCGTGGGCCCGTAGTCGGAACTGCCCGCCAGCACTCCCGCCGAGGCCAGCGACGCCACCGCAATCACGTTGGGCAGGTCGTAGTTGCTCGGATAGCGCGGCGTGACGTCGTTATTGGTGCCGTGGTTGCCGGCGGCCGCCACGAACGTGATCCCCGCCGCTCCCTGCTCGCGAATCAGCCCCTCGATGACCGCCGAGTAGCCGGCCGCGGCCTCCCAACTGTTGTTCGTGACGACGACGTTGATGCCGAAGTCGCGCCGCATGGTCGTGGCGTAGCGGAGGGCGCCGATGACGGCACTCGTGGTGCCAGCCCCCGAGTCGTTCTGCACCCGCAGGACCATCAGCGACACCCGCCAGGCAACGCCGGTCACGCCGACGCCGTCGTTGCCGACGGCCCCGATGATTCCCGCCACGTGCGTCCCGTGGCCGTAGCCGTCCTGCAGATTGGCGTTGTTGTCGACGAAGTTCCAGCCGTGGATGTCGTCCACGAAGCCGTTCCGGTCGTCGTCGATCCCGTTCCCCGCGATCTCGCCTGGATTCGTCCACAGGTTGGCCACCAGATCCGGGTGCTTCAGGTCGATGCCCGAGTCGATGACGGCGACCACCACGTTCCGCGAGCCCGTCGTGATGTCCCAGGCCCGCGTGGCGTTGATGTCGATGCCCGCGGTGCCGCCCGACTGCCCCCAGTTCTGCAGGTTCCATTCCTGGGCGAACGAGGGGTCGTTCGGCAGGGCCGTGGGCACGATCAGGCCGTCGACCCCGGCATCCGTAGCGCCGGACAGCACCGCCCGCCGCTCGAGCGGCTCGGGTGCCGAGAGCGGGCGGGCGGTGCGCTGCCGACGGCACGCCGGCCGCACGAGCCATTCCATGCTGCCGGCGGAAACAGCCCTCCACGGCCTGGCTCCGCTCGATCGACCGCCGGAAACGCCACGGGTTTCCCAGGTCGACGCCCGCCGCATCCCGCGGCGACTGTCCACTCCGACGGCCTTCATGCCGGTGCTTCCTTGCGTGAAAAAGGCTTGCGAATCCCTGCCCGGAACGTGGTGTTCCGCAAGAAACTTTCCTGGCGGGAAAGCCCTCGCCGGCATCATGGGAGCCGCCATCGGGCCGTGACGGCCGGACGGCCGCACCTGGCGAAATCGCCCGATTCACGGCCCCAGCGCGTGGTTCCGCGGCACTGGACACCTGCGCGACCTGCCCGCACGCCACCCAACCCGCCAAACTTCTCCAGACTGAAATCCGCCGACCGACTCACGGAACACAGCCATGGCGGCCGAAAAAACCCCACACGGAACCCCACCCAAGAGGGGTTCTCGGTGCCCGGCGGGTGCGGCGTCGGTGGGGCAGCAGGGAAGCTTCCACCGGCGCCGGCTCCGCCCGGGAGCGGCCGCGGAGACGGAGCATGAAATCGCAGCGTGAGATCATCGCGGAAGGGGTGCCCCTGCCATGTCGCCGGAATATGGAAGCGATCGCAGCCATGGTTGGCGGAGCGCCGCGGACATGCCGTGAGCGGAGTCCCGGAGGGCCGGAGCCAACGTCCGGAGGCATGGCAGCGGCATCCCCGACCGACGGGAGACCCCGATGGACCTGAAATCGCAAGGCGAGATCGAGGCGGCCGTCTGCGACGCCGTGTCGCGGTTCCAGCTGGAGTACATGGGCCGGGGACCGAACCGCGTCCACGCCCACCTGGTGGAGAACCGCCTCTTCGTCCACCTCCAGGGCGTGCTCACGGCGGCAGAGCAGCGGCTCATCGCCGGCCAGGGCAACGGCCGCGGCGCCGAGCTGCTGCGACAACTGCGCAGCCACCTGGTGCTCGCCGGCCGGCCGATGCTCGAGTCGCTGGTCCGCGACGCGGCCGGCGCCGCGCCGATCAGCGTGCACCATGACATCAGTCCGACGACGGGCGAGGAGGTGATCGTGCTCACGCTCGCCGCCCCGCCCCCGTGCCGCGACCGAAAGCGGCGCTGAGCATTCCCGCAGGCAGGAGTTGAGGACCGAGCGAGGAGGCTCGCGGGCCGGCGAACGCTCCCCGTTTAATCGATCCCAGTCGGTGGCCGAAGGCGTTCGGCGCATCGGGCCGCCGGTGGTGCGGGGGTGGGAAACCGCCCCCGCCCGCCGGCGGCATGACGGGCCGGGTGCGCACACAACAAGCCCCGGGTGGAAACCCGGGAGCATGATCCACGCAAACCCGCGGCATCGTGCCGCGGTTCGCTTGGCGGGCCGCCGCCCGCTTCGAATCAACCCGGCCCTCCAGGCCTGGCATCCACACAAAAAGCCCCGGGTGGAAACCCGGGAGCATGATCCACGCGAACACGCGGCATCGTGCCGCGGTTCGCTTGGCGGGCCGCCGCCCGCTTCGAATCAACCCGGCCCTCCAGGCCTGGCATCCACACAAAAAGCCCCGGGTGGAAACCCGGGAGCATGATCCACGCGAACCCGCGGCATCGTGCCGCGGTTCGCTTGGCGGGCCGCCGCCCGCTTCGAATCAACCCGGCCCTCCGGGCCTGGCATCCGCACAAAAAGCCCCGGGTGGAAACCCGGGAGCATGATCCACGCGAACACGCGGCATCGTGCCGCGGTTCGCTTGGCGGGCCGCCGCCCGCTTGGAATCAACCCGGCCCTCCAGGCCTGGCATCCGCACAAAAAGCCCCGGGTGGAAACCCGGGAGCATGATCCACGCGAACCCGCGGCCTCGTGCCGCGGTTCGCTTGGCGGGCCGCCGCCCGCTTGAGTCAACCCGGCCCTCCGGGCCTGGCATCCGCACAAAAAGCCCCGGGTGGAAACCCGGGGACACCGGGTGTGAAAACCACCCCGCCGTCCATGCTGGATGACGGAACGCAATTGCCCGGTTCAAACCCACATCGCATGGCACCCGGGAAGGCATGCGACCCGGTGTCCCCCGGCTCCCGCCGGGGGCTTCTTGTGCCGTTCGCGCGTGTTCCAAAAAGCCCCGGGTGGAAACCCGGGAGCATGATCCACGCGAACACGCGGCATCGTGCCGCGGTTCGCTTGGCGGGCCGCCGCCCGCTTGGAATCAACCCGGCCCTCCGGGCCTGGCATCCGCACAAAAAGCCCCGGGTGGAAACCCGGGGACACCGGGTATGAAAACCACCCCGCCGTCCATGCTGGATGACCGCACGCAATGTCCCGGTTCAAACCCACATCGCATGGCACCCGGGAAGGCATGCGACCCGGTGTCCCCCGGCTCCCGCCGGGGGCTTCTTGTGCCGTTCGCACGTGTCCCAAAAAGCCCCGGGTGGAAACCCGGGGACACCGGGTATGAAAACCACCCCGCCGTCCATGCTGGATGACCGCACGCAATGTCCCGGTTCAAACCCACATCGCATGGCACCCGGGAAGGCATGCGACCCGGTGTCCCCCGGCTCCCGCCGGGGGCTTCTTGTGCCGTTCGCACGTGTCAAACTGAGAGCAAGACTGGGGAACGCGCAACATCAAAACTTCCGCCGGGGGCTTCTTGTGTCGATCCCGCGTGGCAAGCCGCAAGCACGGCCGGAAAACGCGAACCATCAATACACCGCAGCACGCCCCGGGCGGATCCCAGTTGCACGATCCGCGCCGCCACCGTTGAATCGTAGAGCCGCGCTGCGGCTCCCGCTCTCCGGAGGCTTCCATGTCCAAATCGCGCAAGGGTGTCGTGTCCCAGCAGGCCGAGACCGCGGGCGTCCCCGCCGCGATCGAGGGCCTGGGCGTCTTCTATCTCGGACAGAAGGTGGACGAGCGGTCGGGCGGGCCGACGGCGGAGCCGCTCCTCGTGGACGCCAAGCGGTTCACGACGCACGCCGTCTGCGTCGGCATGACCGGCAGCGGCAAGACCGGCCTCCTCATCGGGCTCATCGAGGAGGCGGCGCTCGACGGCATCCCCACGCTCGTCATCGACCCCAAGGGCGACCTCGCCAACGTGCTGCTGTCGTTTCCCGAGCTGGCGCCCGGCGACTTCCTCCCCTGGCTGGAGCCCGATGCCGCCAAGCGCGAAGGCATCACGCTCGAGGCCTTGGCCGAGCGCACGGCGAAGAAGTGGTCCGACGGCCTCGCCGCCAGCGGGCAATCCGGTGAGCGGATCCGCCGCCTGCACGCCGCCGCCGACATGGCGGTGTTCACGCCCGGCAGCCGCAGTGGCCGGCCGCTGGCGATGCTCGGCAGCCTCGACGCCCCCGCCGCGGAGATCGCCGCCGACCCGGAGGCCCGCCGCGAACGCATCGAGTCGCTGGTCTCCGGCATCCTGGCGCTGGTCGGCATCGACGCCGAGCCGGGCACGAGCCGCGAGCACGTCCTGCTCTCCACCATCATGGACGCCCTGTGGAAGAGCGGCCAGAAGGTCGACTTCGGCACGCTCGTGCGGGCGATCCCGGCGCCGCCGATCGAGCGGGTGGGCTTCCTCGACCTGGAGAACTTCTTCCCCGCCGGCGACCGCTTCCAGTTGGCCAGTCGGCTCAACACGGTCGCCGCGGCCCCCGGCTTCGAGGCCTGGCTCGACGGCGAGCCGCTCGACGTCGGCCGGCTGTTGTGGACGCCCGAGGGCAAGCCGCGGGTGGCGGTCATCTCGATCGCCCACCTCGCCGACCCGCAGCGTATGGCCTTCGTGACGCTCCTCGCCGGGGCGGCGGTGTCGTGGATGCGGTCGCAGGGGGGCACGTCGTCGCTCAAGGCGCTGTTCCTGATGGACGAGGTCTTCGGCTACGTGCCGCCCACGGCCAACCCGCCAAGCAAGACGCCGATCCTCACGCTCATGAAGCAGGCCCGGGCCTACGGTCTCGGCGTCGTGCTGGCCACGCAGAATCCCGTCGACCTCGACTACAAGGGCCTCTCCAACGCGGGCCTGTGGTTCCTGGGCCGCCTCCAGACCGCCCGCGACAAGGCCCGTGTCCTCGACGGCCTCGAGGGGGCGGCGGCCTCCGCCGGAGGCACCTTCGACCGCGGCCGTCTCGACCGGCTGCTGTCGGGCCTCGAACAACGCCGCTTCCTCATGCACAGCGTGCACGGCGAGGAGGAGACGCTCTTCCAGACCCGCTGGACGATGGCCTACCTCCGCGGCCCGCTGCTCCGCGAGGAGATCCGCCGGCTCACGGCGGCCGCGCCGGCGGAACCACACGCGCCGACGACGGGGACCGTGGCGACCGGGTCGGTGCACGCGCGGACCGTCGCCGGCGGCCCGCGGCCGATCCTCCCACCCGGCATCCGCGAGGTGTTTCTCGCCCCCGACGGCCCCGTCGATCCCGACCGGGGCGTGGTCTACAAGCCGGCGATCCTCGGCCGGGCGCGGGTCCGCTATGCGCGGCCCAGCCCGCGGATCGAAGTCGATCGCGAGGTGATCTTCATGGCGCCCGCCGGCGACGTGCTCGGCGAGTCGGCCTGGGAGGCGGCCGAGACGTTCGCGGAGGCGCCCGAGGTCGAGCCGGCGCCCAGGCAGGGTTCCTTCGCCCCGCTGCCCCCGGCACTCTCCGGCCCGCGCGGCTATTCGAGCCTTGCCACGTCGCTCAAGAGCCACCTCGGCCGCACCTCGAAGCTCACCGCCTGGCGGGCGCCGGCGATCGACGCCGTCTCGCGGCCCGGGGAGACGGAGGGAGAGTTTCGTGCCCGCATCGCCCACCGCGTCAAGGAGTGGCGCGACGAGCGCATCGAGGAGGTGCGGGCCAAGACCGCCACGAAGCTCGCCAGCCTCGTGGATCGCATCGATCGGGCGCGGCAAAAGGTCGAGAAGGAGAAGGCGGAGGCCAAGAACCAGTCGCTGCAGACCTACGTTTCGATCGGCACGGCCGTGATCGGCGCCCTCTTCGGCCGCAAGAAGATCAGCGCCACCACGATCGGCCGAGCCGCCACGTCGATGCGGTCGGCGAGCCGGGCCACCCGACAGCAGGCCGACGTGGCCCACGCGGAGGAGAGCCTGCAGACGCTGGAGGACCGCCGCCAGATCCTCGAGGAGGAGATCGAGGCGGAGCTCGACCGCATCCGCCACGAAGCGTCGGTGGACCGGATCGCCCTCGAGGAGATCGACATCCCCGCCCGGAAGACCGACATCGCCGTCGACGCCGTGGCGCTGGCCTGGGTCCCCGAGCGGACGGCATGAGCATGTCATCCTCGGCCCCGCGCGAGATCGTCCGCGTCGACTGCCCCGACGACGTGGGCCTGATTCACCGGATCACGGGCGTCCTCCAGGACCACCGGCTCAACATCGAGAGCAATCACGAGTTCGTGGACGGTGATGCGCGGCATTTCTTCTTTCGTGCCGAGGTCACGGCCGCCGCGGCCGCGATCGCCGGCGGCACGCTGCACGCGGATCTGGCGGCCGTGCTCCCGCCAGGGGCGCGGGTGCGGGTGACGCGGGAGGACCGCCGGCCGATCGTCGTCTGCGCCACCCGTGAGCCGCACTGCCTCGGCGAGCTCCTGCTGCTCGACGCGGTCGGCGAACTTCCCGGGCGGATCGTCGCCGTGGCGGCCAATCACGACGACCTGCGGGGCCTCGTCGCGCGGTTCGGGGTGCCGTTCCACCACGTGCCGCACGAGGGTGTGAGCCGCGCCGCCCACGAGGCGGCGCTCGGGCAGGTGATCGACGCCCACGCCCCGGCCTACGTGGTCCTGGCCCGCTACATGCGGATCCTCTCGGCGGCGTTCGTCGCCCGCTACGCCGGCCGGCTCCTCAACATCCACCACTCTTTCCTGCCGGCCTTCGCCGGGGCCAGCCCCTACCGCCAGGCCTTCGCCCGCGGCGTGAAGCTCATCGGCGCCACCGCCCACTTCGTGACCGCGGATCTCGACGCCGGGCCGATCATCGCCCAGGACGTGATCCCCGTGGACCACACCTTCACCCCCGAGCGGATGGCCCAGGCGGGCCGCGACGTCGAGAAGCTGGTGCTCGCCCGGGCCGTGCGGCTGGTGCTCGAGGAGCGGGTCTTCGTCCACGGCCTGCGGACGGTCGTCTTCGGGTAGCCATCAGGACCCCATCAGCCCGCGGAGCTTGGCCATGGCCCGCCGGCGGGCCCGCGACACCGTGCCCGGGCAGACGCCGAGTACGTGCGCGATCACCGCCTGGCTCTTGCCGTCGAGAAGCATCCGCACGACGGCCTGCAGGTCCGGCTCCAGGCGATCGATCGCCACCACGAGTCGGTCGTGGACGTCGGCCTCCGCTTCCTGCCGCGCCGCGTCGTCAGGGTTCGCGAGGCTCCACCGCACCGTGTCGCCGGCCGACGAGAACGGGCATTCGTAACGCCGGTGACGACGATGGCTGCGGGCCACGTCGAGCGATCGGTTGCGGGCGAGGAGCCGGATGAACCTGCCGCCGCTGTCGCTGCCCGGATCAGCGCCGCGGAACATCGCCACCGGCCGCTCGCCTTCCTGGCCGCCGGGCAGCCGCCGCAGGTGATCGAGCACCAGCGACAATACGTCGTCCACCGCCGACTGATCCTTGATCCGCCGGCTGCGCAGCACCCGCACGGCCACGGCCTCCACCATCGGCCGGACGGCGCCGACCAGCACCGCGAGCTGCTCCGGATCGTTGGTCGCCTGCCAGCGATCGAGCAGCCTGCCGATGCCGGCCGGGCTGCTCTCCGCGGCCTGGTTCGCCGCCGCGGTTTCGGCCCCCCTGCCCTCCATGGCCACCCCTTTCGGTCGCCTGCCGCCTGCAGACGCCCCTTTCTCGATATCGCAATGATTACCGCACGGCTCGCACGGTTGGTCTGTGTCCAAACGTGCCGAGAAAAAAACAACGGCGGCGCGCACGATTCGCCTCCGGGGAGCGCATACATCTTCGGAGGGGGGTGCGGCACGAGGCCTGCCCCACGTTGACCGCCAATCGCAAGGAGTGCGTCATGCCGACGAGTCTCTCGCAGTGCGCGCAAGCGCTGGCCGAGGAGGGGGTGCGCCATCACGTCGATGCGGAGGAGCAGGCGATCCGCGTGGCCTTCGTCACCAGGCACTATCGCAATCTGCGCGGCGAGCGGCTGGCGATCGTGCGGATCGAAACGCCCGACGACGGCCATCGCTGCCGGGTGTCGATCGGCCGCGCCTTCGCCGTCGGGGCCGACCCCGACGCGGCCTGCGGCCGCCTCTGCCGCCTGGCGGCCGACACGCCCCTGATCGGGCTCGAGTTCGACGCCGATCAGGAAGACCTGCGGATGGTGGCGGAGATTCCCGTCGAGGACGGCGCGGTGACGCGACTCCAGCTCCTGTCGATGGTCGATCGGCTCATCGAGGCCGCCGAGGTCTGGCACTTTGCGCTAACGCCGGCCGCACGCGACAGCCGGGGCGATCGAAACGTCGCCTGAGCGCACGTCGCCGCCTTGCCCGCATGCTGTGGCGCAGCTACCCTGCCCCCCCGATCCGGAGCCCCGTTGTTCACGCGGCTCCGCATCACCAGCGGCTGGCAACGGGCACGCGTGACCAACGGTGCCATGTCGGGGGTCACATTTCGGTCGTCCGGGAGAACGCCGGGGCCAGACCGGTGGGGGGTCTCGCGGATTTTTCGGCCCGGCACCGCGGTCTTGTGTCGCGACGCTCGCTCCGCACCTTTTGACATTTACACCATGCCCCGCAACTTCTCGCGCCACGAGCAGTTCCTCCGTATTTTTGCCCTCCTCGAAATCCTCTCCAATTCCCGTCAGCCGCTCGACGACCAATCGCTGATCGCCCAGCTGAAGGAGCGGCTCGGCCTCTCCCGGCTGTCAACCCGCACGCTCCACCGAGACTGCGACTTCCTCGTCTCCTGCGGCTACCCGATCGACCACCTGCCCCTGCCGGGCATCCGCCGGTACGGCTGGCAGATGACCAAGGACGCGGCCGGGAGCCGGCGGATCCCAGCGGAGCCGGTCACGCTGCTGGAGCTCGTGGCCTTCATGGTCGGCAGGGATCTGCTGCGGACCTTCGAGGGCACGATCCTCTGGTCGGGCATCGAATCGCTGCGGCACAAGATCGAGCGCGACCTGCCGCCGAACCTGATCGCCCGCCTGGAAGGCGCCAAGCAGGTCTTCCACGTGAAGAGTTTCGAACCTGCCCGCTACGCCGCCCGGCCGCGCCTGCTCTCGACCTTGAGCGCCGCCATCACGGATTGCCGCGAGATCGAGATCTACGAGCGGCCCGCCCCCATCGGGTCTGGAGACCGCCGCCGACTGCGGCCCCTGCGGCTGGTGATCGAGCCGCCGCGGGTCCAGCTTCTGGGCATCGATGTCGCCCCGGATCAGGCCGCCCCGCCCGTGTTCATCGACATCGACCGCATCGACAAGGTGACGCCGCTCGACGTCACGTTCGACCCGCCGCCGATCGATCCCGAGGCGCTGCTCGCCGCCCAACGGGCAGGCGGCTGAACGCGGCTCCGGTCAGGGGCCGCGTTCGGTGTCGCGGACGTATTTGTGGCACTGGATGCACTTCATCGTCACCTCCATCCAGGCCAGGGCCGCGCCATCGAGGTTGCGGGCCTTGGCGGCGGCCCGCAGCCCGTTGCAGGACCGGCGAAACTCGTCGCTGTGGCGGGCATAGTCGGCAGTCTGCAAAACCTGCCAACTCGAGGCCTGGCTGGCGAGCGCCAGATCATGGGCTCCGCGGTCGATGAGGTCGAAGTCCGCGACGGCGAGTCCCTCGAGCACGAGCCGGGAGTGATCGAGCTTGGCCCGCATGAAGGCCGCCACCTTGTCGGCCGCGACCGCCGGCTCCTCGGCCGCCGGCGTGCCGCCGCGCATGGCGAGCGTCGCCGCGAGCAACAGCCCCCCGGCCGCCAGGGGCCAGGCCCGGTCAGTCCAGCCCCAGGTCCTCGTTGTAGCCTTCCTGGACGACGGCATTCTCGTTCCTTTCATGATCGAGCAGGTGCTGCGCGAACCGCTCCGCGGCGGCCGCGGTTTGATCCCATGCCGCCGCACTATCGGCTTTCTCCAGGCTGCCGATCAAGGCGTCGAGTTCGGCCAGCAGCGCCGGGTGTTCGCCCATCACCGTGCGGGCCGCGGCCGAAAGCCGCGGCATCCGCGCGATCGACTCCTCCAGGAACCCGCCCATCTCCTCCTGGCGGAAATGGCTGCGGAGATGGTCTCGCAGGCTCTCGAGGGCCGCCCGCAGCTCCGCGACACACCGTCCGGAGCCCGCCAGGCAGGCCCGCACCGCGACGAGCTGGGCATGCAATTCCCGGTGCTGGGACAGAATGTGCCCCATGATCACGGGGTCGGCCCGGTCGATCGAACTCATGTGCGAGTTGCTCCGCGTGCGTGCCCTGAGCAGAAATCATAGGCTTGCCGATAGTGGGTCGTCCGGTGGGCCACCGGCTGGTCGGTCGGCCTGCCGCCGCAGCCCGCGAGACACTTGGTCGCCGCCATGCCTGAATCGCATCCGTCCCCTGCCGAGCCGCCCCTCGGCCCGGGCCCCGACGCGTTCCAGGCACGGGCGTTTCTCGTGGGCCAGGGCATCGATCTCTCCGCCCTCGGTGCCACCGACCGCAGCGGGGCGGCGCCGCTGGTGCTCGCGATTCCCGATGCCGCCGGTTTGGCGGTGCTCTTCCGCTATGGCGCGGCCGTCTTCTTCCGCACGCCATCGGCGGCGATCGCCGCGACGCTGCGCCGCATCGGCCCGCACATTCGCCAGCCCTTCGCCGCCCATGAGCAGGAGACGGAACTGCTCGACATCCGCGTGGATGCCGTGGGCAAGGAGGCGGTCGAGGGCAACACGCTCGTGCTGGCCGATGCGGCGCCGGAAAAGCTCCAGCTCGTGGCCGACATCCTCGCCAAGAGCGTGTCGCTGGCCCACCACGAGCGGAGCATCGAGCGGCAGTTCGAGCGGATCGAACCCTTTGCCGTGAACCTCGACCACTGGGGCCGCGGCGGCCGGGCGGCGCGGGAACTGCTTCAGCACCTGGGCACGGCCCTGCTGGCCGAGCATCGCGTCGTGGCCGGTGCCCGCGTGGACGACGCGCCGGAGCTGCTCTGGGACCATCCGGAACTCGAGCGGCTCTGGGCCCGCCTCCGCGACGAGTTCGAGATCCGGGAGCGGTTCGCCGCGGTGCACGGCAAATTGGCGCTCATCTCGCGGACGGCCGAAACGGCCCTCGATCTGATGCAGAACCGTCGGTCGCTGCGGGTGGAATGGGCGATCGTGGGGCTGATCGTCTTCGAGATCGTGATCACGCTCGTGCAGTGGTGGCTGGCCGGTTTTCGGCCGGGTGGGGTATAAGGATCGCTCTTCCTTCTCCCGGGAAAACTTCCATGCGGATCAAATCGTGGCTGGTGGCGGCGGGCCTGGTGGTCGCGGCGGCGGGCGCCGCGGCGGCCCAGCAGGTGGCGGTCGAGGAGTTCACGCTCCCCAACGGCATGCAGTTCCTGCTCGTGCCGCGCAGCGACCAGCCCAACGTCGTCAGCGCCGGCTGGGTGGCCAAGGTGGGCAGCGTCAACGAGCGGCCCGGCATCACGGGGATCAGCCATTTCTTCGAGCACATGATGTTCAAGGGCACCGACACGATCGGCACCCGCGCCCCCGAGAAGGATGCCCGCTACCGGGCCGAGCAGCAGGCCCTCCGCGACGAGATCAACCGGCTCGTCTGGACGCGGCAATACGACCGGTTCTTCAAGGGCGAGATCGACGACCCCTGGAATCCGGCCAACGACACCCAGGAGATCCGCGTCCTCCGGGCCAAGCTCGACGAGTTGATCAAGGCCCAGCAGGGCCGCGGTCCGGGCGGGCCCGCGGCGGCGACGATCGTCAAGGACGAGTTCGACCAGGTCTACACGAAGGCGGGCGGCAGCGGCATGAACGCCTTCACGACCTACGACCTGACCTGCTACTTCATCACCGTGCCCGCCAACAAGCTCGAGCTCTGGGCCTGGATGGAGAGCGATCGGCTCCACGACAGCGTGTTCCGCGAGTTCTACTCGGAGCGCGACGTGGTCCACGAGGAGCGGCGGCTGCGGACCGAGAGCACGCCCACGGGCCGCTTCGAGGAGCAGTTCGACGCCCTGTTCTGGGCCTCGAGCGGCTATTCGTGGCCGGTGATCGGCTGGCCCAGCGACCTCAACAGTTACACCTTCGAGCAGGCCCAGGAATACTGGAACGTCTACTACCGGCCCGGCAATCTCGTCGGGATCCTCGTCGGCGACTTCGATCCACGGCAGGCCCGCGGCCTGATCGAGAAGTATTTCTCGCGGCTCGACCCCGGCACCCGGAAGCCGACGCCGGTGGTGACGCTCGAGGTCGAGCAGCTCGCCGAGCAACGGATGAACGCCGCGGGCGACGTGCCGCCGGGTGTGGAGATTCGCTACCACACGGTGCCGGCCGGGCACGCCGACAGCTATCCGCTCGACATGCTCGCCGAGGTGCTCAACGAGCGGACGGGCCGGCTGTACACGGGCCTCGTGGAAGGCCGCGGCATCGCGGCTACGGCCCAGGCCTCCTCCGACACCCGCAAGTATGCCGGGTTGTTCGCCGTCGCGGCCCAGGCCCGCGGTGCGGCGACGGCGGCGGACCTGGAGCAGGCCTGGTATGAGGAGCTCGCCCGCCTGCAGAAGGACGGCGTGCCGGAGCGGGAGCTCCGCAAGGTGAAGAACCGTGTGGCTGCACAGAACTACCGCAAGCTCGAAAACAACATGTCGCTGTTGGTGCAGCTCGCCTTCGCCGAGGCCGTGCTCGACTGGCGCGAGATCAACGAGGGGCCGGCGAAGTACGAGGGGGTGACCGCCGCCGATCTGCAGCGGGTCCTCGGCAAGTATTTCAACGAAACCAATCGCAGCGTGGCCACCTACCGCCGCAAGTCAGACTGAAGCCCGAACCGAAGGCATGCACCCACCCATGAAGCGTCGTCTCACCGTTCTCTGCGCCATCACGGCTCTCGCCACGACCTCCTGCGCCCGCCCGGTCGCCTCGCCACCGGCCACGGCCGGGAAGGCCGGTAACGGCGAACCCCGCACGGCCGCTGCTGTCAGTCCACCCGTGGCGGCTGCACCTGCTGCACCTGCTGCACCTGC
>Ga0315906_10000564_pt1 | contig 59212 bp, 62 predicted proteins | sample LakEriMetagenome_4_FD_203526 | JGI IMG/M metagenome (GOLD analysis project Ga0315906, IMG submission 203526) | Freshwater fungal communities from buoy surface, Lake Erie, Ohio, United States - Buoy 2 MA122 | ecosystem: Environmental > Aquatic > Freshwater > Lake > Lake biofilm | place: USA... | reverse complement strand
TATTGAGCTGTTCATTGCAGAGCATACCCGTCGCAAAAAAAGCAAAATCAGCTTTCATAATTTTCTATACGAGAAATTGTATAGCATTATCAAAGATGCAATGAAGGTTAAGTAAGCACTGAGAATGCAAAGAGAAAAATGGCAAAATTAATTTTTTGTCATTTAAAGATAATTTGGGGGTTTCTTTAAATATCTTTTTTTGTCTATATAAATAAAAAATGATTTTATAGATACAATGAAATGATTATTAATATGGCATCTAAACAAGAATTATCAGTTTCTATAACTAATAAAAATGCATTAAAAGATAAAATTCATGAGATCCATAATTTTATTAGAAATTCTGGAGCTGGTTATGGAACTACTGCTTTAAAGATTTTTAATTTAATTTATGGATTAAAAAGAATTGAAGAATTTAATTTAATTGATAAGTTAAATCTTAAACGCCCTGAATGTGAATTTTCACATTTAGTTAAAATAGCAAAATCAGATGATGTAAAAAAAGATGAAATAATTCTAGAATTATTAACAAAAGATATTTTAAATAATATTAATGAAAGTTCAATCCGACATATATTATTTTATGAGATACCAACAAATATTAAAGGTTCTATTTATACTCAATTAATTTTAGAAGTTGATATTATTTCTAAAATTGAAAAAACATCAAATGTTTTATTGTCTGGTAAAGTATATGAATATTTCATTGGAAGAGATAGAAGTGCAATTTCTGAATTAGGTGCATATTTTACAGATAGACATATTACAAACTTTATTTTCAATAAAATCAAAATTGATAAATTTGGAACATTTATTGATCCATTTGCAGGAAGTGGAGGTTTTACTGTAGAATATATGAATTATATTAATTCAAATTATCCTAAAATTGATTGGACAACAGAAATTAATAATATATATCATTATGATATTAATGATGATGTTATTAAATCTGCTGGTCTTGAATTCTTCTGTTTATCAAATGGAAACATAGTTCCTATAGATAATTTAAAAGTTGAAAATTCTTTCAAAAATGATTTTTCAAATAGAAAATTTAATTATGTTATCTCAAATCCGCCTTATGGTGGTGATAAAGTAATTAAAAACCAAGAACAATTAAAAAGAGATAAAATTAAAAATCATATTAAAGAACTTCTTAAACAAGAAACAGACAATGATATTAAAGCTAAAAGAAATAAACAATTAAAAGAAATTGAAGAATTGAATAAATTTGATAAAATAAGAAGTGATAAATTACAAGTAAATAAAGATAGTTGTTCTAAAAGAATTAGGGCATTTTGCAAAGAATATTGTTTAGATGCAAAAGATAAAGAAGCCTGTTCTCTAATTCTTCTTATGGATTTGATAGAAATAAATGGTATTTGTTGTGGTGTTCTAAAAGAAGGCGTATTTTTCGATAGCAAATATTCAAAAATAAGGAAAGTATTAATTGATAATTATAATGTAACTGATATTATTAGCGTTCCTGCAGATCAATTTGAAAATACAACAACAAAGACTTCAATAATTATATTCAAAAATACAGAAGAAAAAACAACAGAAATTACATTTAGTGAATTGATCGTCAATAAATTTCAAGATGATAAATTTGAAGAAGATGAAGAAGGAAATATCATTATTAGTGAATATAAAGATGATATTTATTCCATTGACAATCCTATTATCTCTACTGTTAATGTTGATGAAATCAAAGAAAAATCATATTCTCTAAATTATAAAGACTATGATAAAAAAGAATTAATTTGTGGCAATGATTATAAATTAGTAAAATTAGGAGATATATGCGAATATTTACCCAAAAGCAAAAGACCTGCATCATTTGCAAGTGAAGATGGAATTTATAATTTCTATACATCAAGCGAAGTAATAAAGAAATGTAATGAAGCTGATTATAATGAAGAAGTTATTTTAATTGGCGATGGTGGGGAAAGTTGCATTCATTATATTAATAATAAATATAGTTGTTCTTCTCATATGTTTAGAATTATTTATAAAAATAATAATACAAAATATTTATATTTCATTTTAACCAATCTTTGGAATAATATAATATTAAAAATGACAGGTTCAACTATTAAAAATATTTCAAAAGAACTATTATCAAATATTCAAATTCCTATTCAAAAAACTGAAGAAAAATTAAATGAAATTGTTAATAAAATTTCAATTCCATTTGATAGAAAAAGAAATAATCAAAATAAACTAAAAGAATTAACAGAAACTATTAAAAATAAGATTATTTATATTACTGAAAATGAAGAATGTGAAGAAGTAGAATTAGGAAGTGTATGCGAATTTATTAAAACTGGTAAAAATAAACCACCTGATAATAAAAAAGGAAGTTTATATCCTTATTATGGAACAGGAGAAATAACAGGTTATACTGATTATTATTTATTTGATGGTGAATATATTTTAATAGCAAGAAATGGAACTATTGGTAATTGTTTTCTTGTAAATTGTAAATTTTATCCAAGTGATCATATATTTATAATTAAAAATAATATTGAATTAATTAATAATATTAAAGTATTATATTATTTAATATTATTAAATACTAAATATTTAATTGATAAATCTAATGGTAGTGTTATAAAAGGAATAAATAAATCAAATTTAGAAAAATTAAAGATTAAAATTCCAAAAAACAAATCATTAATTAGTGCTTTAGAACCTTTATTTAATGAAGTTGATGAATTAGAAGAATTAATTGAAAATGATGAAAAATTATTCAAGGAATATTTAGAAGAATTGGCAAAAGATGCTATTATTTCAAATGATGCTCCTAAAATAACTAATTATGAAATTGATGAGGTTGAAGAAGTAGATGAAAAACAATCAATAGAAAAAGAATTATCAGAAATGACAATTCAAGAACTCAAAAATAAATGTAAAGAACTTAATATTAAAGGATATAGCAAATTGAAAAAAGAAGAATTAATTGATGCTATACAGAAAAATTAATTATCGTCTTCTTTTAAATAGTCCTAATTCATTATAAATATTTGAAAAATTTATATAAAGGTCTTCTGGTATTTCTGGTAATTCTTCGTTTTCTTTTTGTTTTTTATAATAATCTTCAACAGATGTTATTTTAAGTTCTGTGCATCTTTTTATCCAATCTTCTTTTGTTTTTATAATATTATCTGTATTTATTGATAAGAATTCATACCAAGATTTCCACAATCCATATTTATCAAAATATGATTTTGGATCTTCCATAAAATTAGGATGAATACTTTTAAGATTATAATAATCATCTTTTGATTTATAATTAAATTCTTTATTTAACTTAATCATATCATTGTATTCATCTTTTTCTTTATAAAATAATCTTGATCTTAATTTAAATTTGATTTTCATTAATTCCCCTGCATCTTCAATTAAATCAAAATTATTTATATTTTTTGAGATTATAGGATTTATTGAAACTTCTTTTTTATGAATTTCTTTAAAATTTAATAATTTTATTCTTTGTTTAATTCCTTCATCTGATAATCCAATATCAGTGATAACTCTTTTAATTTTCATATTAAAATCATCTTCAACATCAATATAAGGTATCATAATTGTAGCAATTTTATTTGGATTTTCTTTGTCTAATCTATTTGGTCTTAATGCATATTGAATTATTCTAATTTCACTTGTCATAGTTTCAGCAATACAAACTGAATTTAATTTGGGTAAATTGAAACCTTCCCCAAATAAATAAACACAATTTATAATAGAATATGGACTTTTTATAAATTCTTTAAGTTCATTAGTAATATTAGAGCAGTTTTTAGAATGTAATGATTTATTATAAATATTGTCAGCAGTTATTCCATTAATCATATTTTTAGAAACAATAATATCAATATATTTTTTAATAATATTAGCACTTTCTATAGTATTAGTATAAATTAATGTATGACTTACTTTCATTTCATTCTTTTCAAACATTTTAAGAACCATATATGCAGACATAAATAAATTTATATGATTTTCATCTATTTCTAATTTTTTTATTATAATTAATAAATCATCTTTTGTATTTCTGATTAAACATAAATTATAATCTGTAATTTTATTATTTTCAATAGCCCATTTAACGGACTTTTCATCAATCAATTCTCCAAACTGATTTATATTATCCATTGAATATATTTGATTAGATGCATTATTTACAATTTTTTCTGTTGCAGTCATAAATAATGTTTTTTTAGATACTATTTTATGAAATTCAACAAATTTTGCAGTTTCACTATCATCATTTGAACCAATTAAATGATGTGCTTCATCTCCAATTTTAAAATCAAATTCAATTGATTTCAATTTATAGCAGGAATGATAAGTAGTTATAATAAATATAATTTCATCTGTTTTTTTGATATAATTTTTAATATAAGTTACATTATTATCAAGATAAATAACAATAGACTTATCTATAATTTTTTCAATTTCTTTTCCAAATTGTTCTTTTAATTGTATAGAAGGAACACCAATTAAATTTAATTTAAATCCCAGTTTTTTGATTATAAATATTGCTGTAATTGTTTTTCCCAATCCACAAGAATGGATTAATTTTCCTATATTATTTTTATTATAGAATTTTTCAATATTGATTAATATTTGTTCTTGATAATCAAATGGTATTATTTCATTTTTATTATCATTAACATCATCATTAACATCATTAATATCATAATTATTTTTGTTTTGATGATTGGTTATTTGAGAATTATAATAATGGATAATAGAATTTATATTTTTGACTTCATTAATATCTAATTGTTTAATAATAACTCCAATTGATTTAAAATCTTCTAATAAGATTTTTATAAATAAGTCTATTCCAGATTTATAAATGAATTCTTCACCAGCATTGCAATCATTATCAACTAAATATTTTTTGATTAAAATAAGATTTGGAATATCTTTTAATTTTTCAATATTTTTTCTTAATAAAATACTAAAGATTTTATCAATTGATTTATAATTAAATTTTTTAAAATAAATAGGTTCTAATTTTATTATTTCAAATATATAAGCATAATTAAATTTATATGATGAACTTTCTTTAAAATCGTTAAGTCTTTTATATAAATCTTGAGTTACACCATATTTATATTTATCTTCATAATCCCAATCTTTATTGGTTTTAACATAAATAAATTTTTTATTTAATATAAACATTAATCTTTTTCATTATAACAATAATCATATTTTTTAAATTCATTTAAAGACACTTTCAAAATATCCTTAAATATTAAAAAAATGATTTTTGGATTTTGAAAATTTAAATATAAAAAAAGCAATGTTTAATTACACGCAATTCGATTTCACAACTCAAGTGAATAAATCAAAGGTTCTTAAAATAATTTTGAATGCAATTATTATAATTTCTATTTTGATTGTATTGTTCTTGAATATTAATACAAAAGATGATGTTAAGATCATATCCACAAATTCACGAAGAATTATCAATACTTTAAACAATTACACAGAAACAATGAGTGATTTCATGGTTTCTAATTTAGAGGAAACTATTAAAGATAATAGAAACGATGAATTGAATGAACTTAAAAATATTAGATTGTCTATTGATTATTTCAAGCAAAACAAGGAAATAGAGAAGAAAGAACAAAAAGATATTCAAATGAAACAAGAAAAACTTAAACTTCAGGAAGAAGAAAAAGAGAAAAAAGAAATGAAGAAAGAGAAAGCAATGCAATTAATCAAATCTTATATTCCAAATTATGATAATCTTATCAATTTGAAATCATCCCATTTAGAAGCAAATGGATATTCAAATGATTTCAATTGTTTAAAAAGAATTATTAGGATTAATAATGAAGAGTTGTTTAATAATTTGATCAATATTGATTATGATAAATCAGAAGTATCATTTAATTATTTAGACAAAAATGAAGACTATTATAAGAATAGGGATAACATTATAAAAACTCATTTATATTCTGACTATGATGAAAACAATAATTATTATGATTATTCACATTATATTTATAGAAATTATAAAGAAAATATAATCAAAAACCCAATCTATGAAATCATTAAAAACAATCTAGAAATTGATTATACTTATACTGAACCAAATTTAACAGAAGAATATAATAATAAATCTAAATATTTTCAACAAAGCTTAAATGAATTTTCTTCAATTTTTAATAATGATAAGAATATTTATAATTATAGTATTTATAAATATAATTATACTTATTATAAATATTATGAAAAAACTGAAAATGATGTAAATTATTTATATTACAAATATTCTAATATAGGAATTTTTGATAATTCGTATTATAATTATGATTATTTTATAGAATATTTATTTGATAATAAAATAATAATAAATAATCCAAATCCAATTAATATTTATAATAAACATCCATATAAATTTATGTGTAATATTCCTTCAAAAACTATTAATAATAGTCCTTCAATTAAAAGAACTTATTTATATGGCAAATCATCTTTATTATATTATTGCTATTATTCGTATGATTGTGATAAATATGGTGGTTATGGTATTAATAAAAATAATAGTGAAGAAATATTAAATTATATATATGATATAGATTACTATTATAATAATAATATTATAAAAGTAATTAATCCTGGCTATAATAGATTTGAATATTATTATTCATCAAAATATTTTTATGAATTAGATAAAAATAAAGGAACTAGAATGGTAAAACATAATTTAACAAATAATTTACCAGAATATATATTAAATAATAGATTTAGTATACAAATAGAAAATAATTATTTTATTGAAAAAGTGTTTATTGATTTTCCTATGATATCTATTTATGATGAATATGATTATATAAAATTGTTGATATCTGGAATGGCTGATATTTATAATATTCCCATTATTCCACCTATCAAATTCATTTAAAGACACTCCCAAAATATCCTTAAGTCTTTTTTGGATATAAAAAATAGACAATGATATGAATTAAATCAAATGGTATCATTTATTTCATTATCAAAATTTTTGTTATTTATAAATATTGCTTCTGCATTTATAATGCCACTACCATCAGTATCTCATATAAATAAATTGCCAGTTAAAGTAAATTGCTATCGCAATAACAATAACATTAAAATGAAACTTGATAATAATGTAAAGGTAGGTATTGATATTATTGGTATTACTACATATTCATATTTATTGTCAAAATGTTTGAATATATATTATCCACAGTCATTTATATATTCATTTATATTATATAATCTTACATTATTTTTAATATCAAAGCTTAAAGACGACACACCAGAATAATGTTTGGATATAAAAAATAGATAATGATATGAATTAAATCAAATGGTATCATTTATTTCATTATCAAAATTTCTATTATTTATAAATATTGCTTCTGCATTTATAATGCCAATGCCAACAGCATCTAATATAAATAAATTGCCAGTTAAAGTAAATCGCTATAACAATAACAATCTTATAAAAATGAAACTTGATAAAAATGTAGAAAAAAATATTAATATGATTGCTAATATTATTATTACTAATAGTTTATATTCATATGTATTATCAATTTATTGGAATATATATTATACACAAGCATTTATATATTCATCAATAATATATATTGGTGTATTGTTTTTTTATACCATTACATTGGGTTTAATATCCAAATTTAAAAAATAATCTTTTTATTTTTCTTTCATATTGATCAAACAATTTCGAATGGCTGTTTTAATATCTGGAATATCTGGATATAATGCAATTATCTTATTTGTATCCATATGATTATTTGATCTTTTTGATTTTAGGATTTTATTTTGTTCTTCAATTGTGAAATTTTCCCATGTAAATGAAGGATCAACAATCTCTTTATACATTTCTAAAATTTCGTTATGTGATATTATCCCAGGATTGACAAGATTAAAAGTTCCCGTTTTTTTATTCTTGATCATATCTAAAATAGCAGGGAAAAAACAATCCAATACTGTCATACTGTTAGGAACTGAACAGATTTTATTATAATTTAAAATCTTTGTAATAAAATTTCTAGAATGATTATAATTAACGATTGGCATTCTTATTCTCAAATTTAGAGCATTTGCATTTAATTTTATTAATCGATCTGTAAAACCTTTAACAATTGAATAAGATGAACCATAAAAATCAGCATTGTCATTTTCATCATAAATATAATGATTAGCATTATTTGTATCATTGTTAAAAATACATCCAGTTCCAAGATAAGTATAATGAATATTGTGTTTTTGAGCTAACATAGATAAGACAACTGGAGCAAATAAATTATCTTTAATATTATCTACCAATTTTCCATCTTGCTCTAAATAATCAATAGTATTGCAATTATCCCCATAAGTTCTTCCAATAAAACTGATAATATGAGATGGAGAATGTAATAAGATAATGTCATTAACGAGAGCTTCATTATCAGCCCTCGCATTTGTTTCTATGAAGTTGATACCATTGGATTTTAAATAGTTAATAAACATAGATCCAATCCAACCTCTAGAACCAAATATTAACAACTTCATTATAACACTAATTCTCCAATTAAAGTTTAAATAAAGATTATAAAAAAATGACTTAAAGACATTACCAAATTATCTTTAAATAAAGATGATAGATTTTAAGGAACATTTAATAAAAGCATTTGAGGATGCTGAAAATAATAAATCAAAGATTGATGATAATGTTATTAATATGGTTGGAATGTCTGGGATAAAATCAAGACATCTTTATAATAACATTGCCAATTTTGATGATTGTCGATATTTAGAGATAGGCTCTTATAAAGGAAGCACAGCTTGCGCGGCTCTGTGTAATAATAAAATAAAATTATTTTTTTGTATTGATAATTGGTGTGAATTTGGAAATAATAAAGATGAATTTTTAAATAATATCTATAATTATTTACATAACAATAATGCATATTATTTAGAAAATGATTGTTTCACATATGATTTAACAAATTTTAAAGTAAAATTGAATGTTTATTTGTATGATGGCAACAGTTCTTATAAAAGTTTATATAAAGCACTTGAATATTATTACGATGTTTTAGAAAATACATTCATATACATTGTCAATGATTGGAGAACTGATGATATTAAAAATGGAACATTAAATGCCATCAAAGATTTAAATCTAAAAATTATTCATAAAATTGAAATTGTTTCAAATAAAAATAAAACTGAATATCATAATGGTTTATTCGTAGCCGTTTTACAAAAATAAAAAATGACTTAAAGACATTCCCAAATTATCTTTAAATATAATCAATGGACTTAAAAGAACATTTAATAAGGTCTATTGAAGATGCTGAAAATAATATTTCTAAAATTGATAATTATATTATTGAAATAAGCAGAGATGAAGAAATAAAATCAAAACATCTTTATAATAACATTGCCAGTTTTTATGATGCTCGATATTTAGAAATAGGATGTCATAATGCAAATACTGCGGCATTATGCGATAATAATATGAGGCTTTATGTTTGTGTAAATAATTGGTCAGAATTTAAAAAGAATAAAGATGAATTTTTATATAATTTTTATGCCTATAAAGAAAATAATAATGCTTATTTTATAGATAAAGATTGTTTTAAATTAGATAAAACAATTTTCAAAAATAAATTTAATATTTATCATCTAAACAATTCTAATGAATGTTGTTATAAAAAATTTGAATATTATTATGATTTTTTAGATGACACATTTATATTAATTGCTGATTGTTCAAACTTGAAAATAATAAGAGCTATTCATTATTTAAATCTGAAAATTATTCATGAAATTAGATTAACAGAAATGAACGGATTATTTCTAGCCGTTTTACAAAAATAAGAATTTTTTAATAAAATTGACGATACTTATAAAAACATGAAATTGTAAATTCATTTGGAAATGAATATTTATCAAATAACATATATATTTTTTTAATATAATCGTTATGCTCTTTGAACATAATCATATACTTTAAATTAGTTGTATTGTTGTCATAATTATTAAGATTATTCAATTTTGCATTTAAAAAATAATTCATAAAAACTTTAGCATCAATATTATTAGCAATAGTTATAAATAGTCTTGTTTTATTTTCTTCTAATGGCAAGAAGTTTATTGTATAATTAATTTTATTATTAATGGATCCTTTCAAATAATAAGGATATTTATAATAAAATCGATGTTCAGCATTAAACAACTTCTCATAAAATAGAAACTTATTTTTCCTGGCTCTTGCTTTAATCTTATTATTACTATGAACAAATTCTAAAATTACATTTAACAGATTTACATTAATATCAATATGATGAATATCAAGTTTTTTTTCTTCTTTCTTAAAATTGGAAATTGGATTTCTTGTATAGCTCTTAAAACTCCACCAAAGCATCCCATTTTTAGAAACAACCTTTCCTAATGCATCAGTTTGATTATATCCAGTCAAATGATTTGAACAATGCAAACAACCATTATTAATAATAGCATTGTCCAATTTTGCCCCCAGATGTTTGCAAATATTCAAAGTTGCAATTGGATCATTCTTATCATACCATAAAACCATCGGCAATTTTCCAATATTAAATACAAATGGCTTACTTCTGTCAATTTGATTTTCAATTCCTATTGGATGCCATTCTCGCACAAATTGAGGAAGAATAAATCCTTGGATAGTTGATAGAAAAAATAGTAGAATGACTGTAATCATTAAAAAGATATATAAAATAAATCTTTATATCAATTATTAGATTTAAAAGCGGATGTATATGGATTATTTAAATGAATTGCCATCCCATAAGAGAATTATAATTATTGGAGATATGCATGGAGATGTTAGAAGATTTAAAAATATTCTTGTTCATGCTAATATTATCAATAATAATCTTGAATGGATCGCAGAACCTCCTGAAACTATTATTGTTCAATTAGGTGATCAAATTGACAGCTTAAATCGAACAACAAATGAGAATTGGGAGAAATTGAAAGATTATGAGATGATCTATTTCACAGAAAATTTAAATATGATTGCCAGAGGCAAAGGTGGTTATTGTATTTCTTTAATAGGCAATCACGAACTTATGAATATTATCGGCGATTTCTCCTATGTTTCTGAAAATAGCAGTTCTGATTTAAGAGCTAATTTATTTAAACCGAAAGGGTCGTTGGCAATGATATTAGCGAAGAGACCATTAGTTTTTAAAATAGGAGACTTGCTATTTTGTCATGCTCGTTTTAATATCCATCATCTCAATCTTCTGAAAAAATATAATAAAGATTTGAAATATATTAATCAAATCTGGAAAAATTATTTAGAAAATGAAAAAATAAATATTAATGATAAAGAAATTGTTGATAATATTATTATTGGCGGTTCCGGTATTTTATGGAATAGAATTGAAAATAATAAAGAAGAAACAGAAGCTTTATTTAAAGAACTTGGATTAACTTATATGTTTGTTGGTCATACTTGTTCAGAAAAAATTATTATAAAAGATAATCAAATCTGGTATTGCGATACTGGTATTTCACGAGCATTCGGAAAAAAAAATTATCAATATTTAGATATCATAGATAATCAAATCAATATTCAAACTATCAAAGAAGAACAACAACAATTATCTTAATCATCGTCATCATCATTAATAAATGCGCATTTCCCCCCATTTTCTGGCTGTTCTTCTTCACTCACAACCAATTCTTCATCAATATAAGTATTGATCTTATAGCCATTATTTTTATAATAATTAATTCTTTTATTTCCTTTAAATTTGAATAAAGAAAAATTATCATAAATATCAATACACAATGGAATATATTTTCTTTCTGTTTTTTTTTCTCTCAATATTCTCCCCACAGATTGTTGAATATCTCCAATTGGACTGGCTAAAATAACTGTATTTAAAGTAGGAATATTTAATCCTTCGCTACTCATTTGATAAGTTGCTAAAATGATTTGCTTTGTTGCTGAAATGTCTAAATCACTCATTTTCATTCCTCCAATGTAATAACCATAAGATGCTATCTCTTCGTTTTTAATGAAATGTTCCAAATCCTTCAATTGGTTCTTTCTTTCTGATAAAATCAAAATCTTTCTTTCTGGTTCTTTCTCCAAAACATCTTTCAATAATTTTATAATAAATTTAGTTCTTGGCATAAAACTGCAAATATTATTAACCATGCTTACCATGTTTGGGCTTCCATTATACATCATCTTCACATAACTATAATCCAAATCATAGACAAAATATTTATGAAGATTAACAATCATATTACAATCGTCATTATCAATTTTAATCTTATAAACAGATTTTCCCAAATACCATTCAAAAACCTTTCTTAATCCATCTTTTCTATTCAAAGTCGCTGATAATCCTAAAGTAACGCGAATATTCATTTTTCTAAATGCTTTTGAAAATACTTCAGATGCAATATGATGACATTCGTCAATAATAACCAATCCAAATTCATTAAAAATCTTATTGTCATAATCTCGCAATGCCAATGATTGCAAAGTTGCAATAACAATATCTTTATCATCAACATCAACTTTACTCTGCTTAATCTTTCCAATTCTCGCAGAAGGAACAAATAATTTAATACTATTAATAAATTGTTCATTCAAGAAATCTTTGTGAGAAATAAATAATGTTTTCTTTTTAAAATAACAGGCAACATAAATTGCCATAATTGTTTTTCCAAATCCGCAAGGAACGCTTATAATTCCTCCAAGCTTCTTTTTATTAATAACACTATCGATATAAGCGTCAATTGGAGCTTGTTGAATATCTCTTAGCTTACCATTAAAAATGAGGTTGGGACAATCTACGCCAAAACTGAGATTATCTTTTAATGGAAATCCAAATTTTTCAATTCCATAACATTTAGGAACATATAATTTTGTATCACTTTCAAGATAAATAGGATATTCCTTAACAGCTGCAGCAAAAGAATTATTAAAAGATTTTGGAGAAATTAAAAGTTCTGCTTTGATCTTGTCAATTGTTTCTTTATTTTCTTCTGTTTTATGGATGGCATATCCTCGATTTGTCAGTGAAGTTACAATACTCATATTTTTTCAACATAATTCATTATTAATTTATTTTTTATATGTAATTTATAAATAGATGTTAAAAGATATAATAAGAGGATTATTAGTTGTAATTTTAATTTTTGTGATTTTAGTTGATTTTGATTTACCCATAATTATAAGCACCCCAATTAATCAATTATTCATTGCACTTGTTATATTATTTTTAATTTTAACTGTGGATGAGATTATAGGATTTTTAACTGGATTAATATTTTTAATTATCTATTTTAAATATTATCAACGCAAATTAATTAAACAACCATCAAAAGCACCAGAACAAAAAACCGAAGCTTTTTCATCTCCAATGGGACTTTCATTTGACACCATTTCACATTTTACATCTTCCCCAGCTCCATATACTACCGCTCAACCTGAACAATCAACCATGGATTCAATATTTAAATTTTTTTCTGGAGATACCAAACCAAAAGAATATTCAATATTACCCGAAATTCCAGATCATTATGTTGAAGAAAATAAAAATGATAATAGCAAACTCGTTCCATATATTTCAAACGACTTATTAAAGGCAGCTCAAACTAATGTTTATGATGAAAAAAGCTATAATACTGAAATTAAACAAGATAAAAATGCTTATGGCATTCAGGGATTAAATTCCGACAATACTCATTTCGAAGCTTTTGACAATTCTTGCAGCAAAAGTTATACGCATTTATAAAAGATGAGTAAATATAAAATTATAAATATTAATATCAATTTAATAAAATAATTATAATTATCTAAAAGTAATGATATATTTTCAGGAACTTTGCTTAAGATAGTTGAATAAATATAAGGGTTCGTAACTAATGCCACAATTATGCAAATAATAAAAACCTTAACTACAATTTCATTATCAATATAAAAATCTTGTTTCTTTGATACTTTTGCTTGTTGTGGTGGAGGTTGTTGAAATTGTTGCGGATCTTGTTGTAGTTGTTGCTGAGGTTGTTGAGGTTGGTGTTGAGGCTGGTGTTGAGGTTGTTGCTGATCATAATTAATTTGATAATTATTGCCAGAAGTCATTGCAAGTTCTTTTTCAAATTCGCTTAATACATCTCGAACTATCGGATCATCATTCATATCATCAGTCATTGCCGCCCCGCCATTTTGTTTTGCTGGTATTTTATCAATAGAAGTGATCATAATATTATTACTCGGTTTGCCGATTGTTGCCATCTGCTTTTATATTATTATAATTTATATATATAATAATCATTCTTACGCAAATATTTTATCCATCATTGAAGGAAGCTGAATTTGATTAGATGGTTTATAAGTTCCGTCGTTGTTATAAAGAGCGTCTTTATTACATTTTGCCGCAACTTTCTTATAGCGATAACAAGTATCATTTAATTTGAAAATATTATTTTGAATTTCTTCGTCATTTGGTGCAACATAAAGAGTACAATTATCTTTACAAACACGATTAAATAATAATGCTAAAGATAGACCAAACAAAGCACTAATAAACATTTGCCCATATTCATTATAAAATAGACGATCAATTATATATTGGGTTTTCATATCTAATTTAAAGTTACATTATTTATATAATAGGTTGTTCAATTGCATTTTTAGAACATTCAACTTCCTCCATTTCATATTTATAACACATCTCAGAATTCGGATTTCTATAAACAATTTTATTTGCATTGTAAGGAGTTGGATATTTGATAATTACAACTGGTTTAGGGGCTGAAATATAAACATATAAAATACCAAAAGAAAAAGCAATTATAAACGCAAAAATATTAAATCTAAAAGATTTCATTAATTATTCTAATTTATATAATTAAATAAATTAGAATTAATGATTAATTATATATTTGGTAAACTTAAAGAAATATTCATTCCAATTATAGGAGTTTTAATATTTGTATTAATTGTTGCTGCAATTTATTCAGCTATCTTCAAAATTTCTTATGCTCGGATTATTGCAACTATATTTATTCCAATGATAGCTCTAATTTTAAGTTTATTTGAGATACTATGGATGATACTAAAATTGCCATATTTTGTTTATTTATTTCTAGAACTTATATTTAATAAAATTGCAGAAATATTTTACATGATCATAAACATTCTCAATTATATTTTAGGATTTGTATATTTTACATCAGAAGAAGATTTATTTTAATGTAAATATATCCTCAACGTCTTCTAATTCCGGTTTTTTATGTGATATATATTCATATAAATCTTTTGGTTTATTATTTTTCTTCCATTTATTATATAATAATTGATTTTCATTCATATATTTATCATATATTTTCTTGTTTCTTATTCTTTTGTTTTCATATAAATTCATATATTTCGTTTTCATTTCCATTTCTAATTTCTTTTTATTTTCAATTTCTTTCTTATAATTTCCAATAGAACTCATCAATTTTATCTTATTTAAATCTGTCTTTGAATTAATATTGTTTATTAATAAATATCCAATTTCGAGAATTGACATTATTTTATATCAAGCACTATTACTAATTTATATATTTTTTTTATAATCATATACATTTGGTTGTGTTTGTTCAAACATACCTTTATAAAAATCTGACAATGATTGTTCATCTGTCATAACTTGCTCATATTGAGAAATTGGCAAATATTTTATTATTGTTGTTGGTTCTGCCTGTTTAATATACTTATTTTCATAATAATTTTTAATTATCAACAATGACCCTATAAATAACATGAATAATGCAATAGATTTCATTTTTATTAAATGAAAATATAAAAATAAAGAAAATTATTTAATCGCTTGGAGTTCTTTCAATTGTGGCTTCTGGAGTGGCTTCTGGAGTGGCTTCTGGAGTGGCTTCTGGGGTGGCTTCTGGGGCAACTTCTTCAGGGGTCTCCTCTTGAACTGTCTTATTTGCCATCCATGGGTCAGGTTGATTTGCAAGATCATCTGCAACATTATTAACCTTAGCTTTAGCAATCATGTCAGTCTTTCGTTGTTCGAAAACTTCATCTTTACTCTCCATATTTTGCTTATACTGTTTCATTAGAGTGTTTAGTTGAGTTTCTGAAAACTCTTGTTCATTTAGATCATTGGGATTTGGTGACCATGGACACCAGCAACCAACCTGACAGATATAAATATCAAACTTATTATCATGTCTCTTAATAAATTCACTACGGCTCTTGGCTTCATCAACAGTGTCAAAAACACCGCGAATTTTAATTCCTCGCATAGATGTTCTGAAATTATTTTCTTTATGGAAATCGGTTTCAATTTCGCCACTATTAGTATTCTTGAAAAACTTATATTGTTCATCAAGCTCTTTTGCATCAAAGATATAGGCATGATTTGTTCTAATGGTATTTACTAGATCAGCGGAATCAGGATATTTATTTTGAAGTCCATCAAGAAGAGTTGTCATATCTTTTCCAAATCGATCAAGAAATCGTGAGAAATAATAAACCTCTTTTTCTTTTAGAACATCTTCTGGACTTAGAAAAGAAACTAGGCAATAATTTTGACCCTTAATCGGCTTGTCTTCATCAAGATAATCTCGTTCCTTAGTAGTAACTAATACATCTTCCATTTTTATTTATATATAATAAAATAAAAATTTTCTTATATAATTTTATTTTTAATAAAAATAAAAAATGTTATTATTATAATAGTATGAATCAGCCAACTTATAGTTTCGATATTTGGGAGGCAATTATGCGTTTATTAAAATACGCCATAGAAGCCATGGTTGTTGCTTTAGCTGCGTATATTTTACCTGAACATAAATTACGCTTCAGTGAAATATGGATGATTGCCTTAACCGCCGCTTGTTTATTCTCCATCTTCGACATCGTTTCACCTTCCATAGCTGCTGGAACTCGTCAAGGTGTTGGACTTGGTGCCGGTTTCCGTCTAATTGGCTTCGGTGTTTAGAGGGATGGAATAATTTTATAATTCAATTCTTCACATATTTTTTTCCATATTTGGTCTTGAATGTATAATTTTTCTCTACTTTTTAATAGAGGAAAAAATTTCAAATATTCATTCAGTCCTAATATTTGAAAGAATTTGTATAAAACATAACTATAAGATAGGAAATTTTTGCGATCTTTTGGACAATGTTTTAAAAAGGGTCCTTGAATATCTCTAAACATCGAACACAATTTTTCTTCTAATTCTGCTGAAAATTGTGGAGTAGGAATTCCATTAATTCGATTAATAATATAATTGATATGTTCATAATATTTATTAATTCTCAATCTTTTCAATATTTCCCTCATCTTTGAATATGTTATTTTTTTCGTATCCATAATTTTCTCTTTTTTAATTTCATTCAAAATCTTTTCAAATACATCATTGGGAATATCCGTGCTCTCTTTTCCTTGCACTTGATTGCACCATTCCCTAAAATGATTAATCCTTTTATAACTGAAATGAGATGTATCCTTATTATTCTGTTTTAATATTGGTCTATTCTGTTCTACTAATAACAATTCCTGATATCCGCAATTACTACAAATCATAATTGCATCTTGCTGCAAACAAATTAAAGGAATATTACATTTCATACAAATCTCTGTGTTATCATTATTCGTTTTCTTGATATGATATTTATTTGTAATTGATAAATATTGATCAACCAAATCGCTTTTTTCAACTGTTTTCAAATCGTCCTCTTCAATTTTATTTTCTTCTTTATTAACATTGAATGAATCTAAAATTGATTTTGTCTTATACTTATTAGAAGAAATGAGTGATTGTTTTTCTATCATCTCATAATAATTAAATAATATTGAACTTGTATTTTCATAATATTCGATTTCATCAAAATAATTAATATTAGTAATCTCATTTTGAATGTTTTTCAATTCTTCCCTTATTTGAATATTACTGTTCCACAAATTGGAATATAATTGATCATTTTTAATATTATTATTATAATATTTTATGATTTCATCATTTATATTTTTATAATTTATTTCTAATTTATTTATTTTATCTATATAATTTTGATCATCAATTATTTTCTGATTATAGTTACTAATTATTTTATTATGCATGGCATCCAATGTTGATAAATCACGTGTTATATCAACATTCTGAAATCGTTTTTTAGATGTTTTGTCTTTAAACATATTACAATAATAAAAAAAATGGACTATGCTTTTATATATTTTACGGATTATTTTTTTTCTCCTATTATAGTATAAAGAATATAGCATAAATGGGTGGTGGTCTTCTTCAACTTGTTGCTTATGGTGCTCAGGATGTTTATTTAACTGGTAATCCTCAAATTACTTTTTTCAAAGTTGTTTATCGCCGACATACTAATTTTGCTATGGAAGCAATACAACAAACTTTTAGCGGTCTTCCAAATTTTGGAAATTCCGTTTCATGCCAAATATCACGAAATGGTGATTTAATCCATCGCACATATTTAGAAGTAGGAATACCCGCATTAACTACTCCTGATACATATTCCTATGTTAATTATTTAGGTCTTCGCTTATTAAAATCTGTTTCCATAGAAATTGGAGGACAACAAATAGACAAGCATTATTCCGATTGGCTCTATATATGGAATGAATTATCTCTTCCCCTTGGCAAGCGTCATGCCTGGGATACTATGGTTGGTGCTGATCGTGATATATTAAATAATAGTTATGGTGATAATACTACTGCTGGCAATACAGGAAAGGAAGGAAATGGAGTAACTACTTTATATATCCCTCTTGAATTCTGGTTTTGCCGCAATATTGGTCTTGCTCTACCTCTAATTGCTCTTCAATATCATGAAGTTAAACTAAAGATTGATTTTGAAACTTTCGCAAATTGCACCTATAAACCAAACACCGATATAAATGGAACTGAAGCTGCTGAAACTGGAAAGAGTTTATCAAGTGCTAATTTATGGGTTGATTATATCTTCCTTGACACTGATGAACGCCGTAAATTCGCTCAGCTATCTCATGAATATCTAATTGAACAACTTCAATTCACTGGTCAAGAAACTTTAAATGCTACTGGATCTCGCATCAAATTAAGTTTCAATCATCCTTGCAAAGAATTAATATGGGTAGCCAAGATCCATAACTATAATTCTTACTGGTATAATTATACTATACCTGATATAAATGCCAGATTACCATTTTCAAATCTTGCTGTGGGACAAGAGTCTGTATATGGATATCCAAATGATACTAGCCATGGTGCTGCTCTAAATAATCTAGTAACTAAAAGTGATGGCACTGCTACTGTTAATAGTGGAATTGAAAATCGTTATATAATTGATAATATTACTCCATATGATATTTCATCAAGTGCCAATATTTATACTAAAGATGTAAATCCATTTGAGAATTGTCTATTACAATTAAATGGACAAGATCGCTTCAGTGTTCGCAAGGGTAATTATTTCAATCTTGTCCAACCATATCAACATCATACTAATATTCCTCTCAATCGTGGAATTAATGTTTATTCCTTTGCACTAAAACCAGAGGAACATCAACCATCAGGAACTCTAAATATGTCTCGCATAGACACTGCAACTTTAGCTGTAAATCCTCGAACAGCAAATGGAACAGCTGTTTCTGGTAGTATTTATATATACGCTGTTAATTATAATGTCCTCCGTATTCTTTCAGGTATGGGTGGTTTAGCTTATTCAAATTAAATTATATACTTTTTTTTTCTCCTATTATAGTATAAAGAATATAGCATAAATGGGTGGTGGTCTTCTTCAACTTGTTGCTTATGGTGCTCAGGACGTTTATTTAACTGGTAATCCTCAAATTACTTTTTTCAAAGTTGCTTATCGCCGTCATACTAATTTCGCAATAGAAGCGATTGAACAAAATTTCAACGGAACTCCAGGTTATGGTTCTCGTGTAACTTGCCAAATATCTCGCAATGGCGATCTAATAAATCGTATGTATTTACAAGTAAGCGTTCCTAATACAACTGGCAATGATTTTTATTATAATTATTATGGTCTTCGTTTGATAAATTATGTTGAAATAGAAATTGGTGGTCAAAAGATTGACAAACATTATTCTCATTGGTTATATGTATGGAATGAGCTTTCTCTGCCTCTATCTAAACGCCGTGGATATAATGAAATGGTTGGAGCTTATGGTGGAAAAGATCTCGGATCTAACACTCTTTATATTCCTCTTGAATTCTGGTTCTGTCGCAATGTTGGCTTAGCTCTTCCATTAATAGCTCTTCAATATCATGAAGTTAAAATCAACCTTAACTTCGAATCTGCTGAGAAATGCGGATTATTCGCAGCAGCTGCCCCGGCTTTATCAGCTGTTACACTATGGGTTGATTATATCTTCCTTGATACCGATGAACGCCGCCGATTTGCTCAGCTATCTCATGAATATCTAATTGAACAACTTCAATTTACTGGTCAAGAGGCTATAACTTCTACTACAGGTCTAAAAACCAAATTAAATTTCAATCATCCTTGCAAAGAATTAGTATGGTTCGTAACCAATGATGAAAGCACTCCATTAAAGAGAGCTAACTGGTTTAATTATACAACTGCTGTTGGCACTATAGTTCCAGGAACTGGTGGTGTCGATCTTCCAAGAACTTATGAAAAACTAAAAGAAGAATTAATGCAAACTAATGTAAATTATGTTCCAGGCAAAGCTGCTTTAGCAATTGCTTTACCTTCCAATCCAATCAAAACTTCTAAATTAATATTAAATGGTAATGATCGTTTCTATGAACGTCCTGGTCGTTATTTCAATCTTATTCAACCATTTCAACATCATGAGAACATACCAACAAATGCGGGTATCAATGTTTATTCATTTGCTCTAAAACCAGAAGAACATCAACCATCAGGAACCCTTAATATGTCTCGTATAGATACTGCTCTATTATATCTAAGTTTTGAAGAAGCAACAGGAGCAACTGCAGACACAGATTATATTCCGTCAAAATCTATATTATATGTATATGCTGTTAATTATAATGTCCTCCGTATTCTTTCAGGTATGGGTGGTTTAGCTTATTCAAATTAAATTATATACTTTTTTTTTCTCCTATTATAGTATAAAGAATATAGCATAAATGGGTGGTGGTCTTATTCAACTTGTTGCTTATGGTGCTCAGGACGTTTATTTAACTGGTAATCCTCAAATTACTTTTTTTAAAGTTGCTTATCGCCGTCATACTAATTTCGCAATAGAAGCGATTGAACAAACTTTCAATGGATCTTCTTCATTTGGTTCTCGTGTAACTTGCCAAGTTACTCGAAACGGTGATTTAATAAGTCGTGTTTATTTCACTGGTACTATTAATAATACCAATGAAGACGCGACAAGCGGTATAAATAATCCTGTTGCACTAGTTCCATATTTTGGTCTTAAGTTATTAAAAACTATTGAATTAGAAATCGGTGGACAACGTATTGATAAGCATTATTCAGAATGGTTATATATATGGAATGAATTATCACTTCCAGTAGGAAAACGTGACGGATATAAACTTATGGTTGGTGGTGATAAATTAAATCGTTCTATTTTACTCCATGCTAAAAATAGCTATTCTGTATATGTTCCTCTCGAATTCTGGTTCTGTCGCAATGTTGGCTTAGCTCTTCCATTAATAGCTCTTCAATATCACGAAGTAAAAATAAATATAGAATTTGAAACCGCATCAAACATGATAGATACAGGTGCAAATTATTCTGATCGTGCTTTTAATATATATGATAGCACATATGCTCAAGGCAGCGCTGTTACTACTGGAAAAACTAATGCAGTTGGCGATCTTCCGCAAAATCTTTCAACTAAAATAAGTTTAACTTCTGCTGCACTATGGGTTGATTATATCTTCCTCGATACTGATGAACGCCGACGATTTGCACAGCTATCTCATGAATATCTAATTGAACAACTTCAATTCACTGGCGCTGACACTGTTACTGGAAATACAGCCAATTCAATGAAGACTATTCGCATGAACTTCAATCATCCTTGCAAGGAATTAATATGGGTTGTTAAACCAGATGCTGCTGCTACCAATGTCGTTGCTAACCCATATTGGAATAATTTCACTGATCGCAATGCCGATAATCAATATGTTCTTGGTCGCAACCCCGTCACACTAGCCAAGATACAATTAAATGGCAATGATCGTTTTGCTGAACGCAAGGGAAGTTATTTCAGCCTTGTTCAACCTTATCAACATCACGAATATACTCCCAATCTTTTCAACAATGGTATCAATGTTTATTCCTTTGCTATCAAGCCTGAAGATCATCAACCATCTGGCACTCTCAATATGTCCCGCATAGATACTGCTGTTTTATCTGTTTCCTCTTCTGTTAATGGCACTATCTATATCTACACTGTTAATTATAACGTTCTTCGCATCTTATCCGGTATGGGTGGCTTAGCTTATTCAAATTAAAAACATCCTGCTTTTTTTTTATTCAGATTATTAATATCGGCTTCAATTTCATTTGTTTGTTTTTCATATAAACATTTATTTCGAGTTGATTCAATTGTCAATTTCAAAAATTCTAATTCCTTTTTCGTTGATAATTTCTTTAATTGAACATCATGATCCGCTTTTATTTTATTAAATTTGATAATATCTTTTATTCTGATATTCTCAAAGATGTTAATATCTTTAATCTCTTTATTTATGGTCTCCACATTCTCTACAAGCTTATCAAATAATTCAACTGTGAGACTATTTGACAATGTAAAAAATTCAATCAAATCTAATTGTTTATTATACATAATCTTATAATTAAATAAGACATCATGAATGTTTTTCAGCTTTTCCATATTTTCACGATAATTTCTAAATTTAACAATTGAACTTAGAATTGTAAGAAAGGTTCCCAGAAATAATGAAAACATACTTATTATTAATGATATTGTCTCTTTCGATATTATCATTTGCATCTGATTATCTTTAGTGTCATTTTGATAATTGATTAAAGTCAATCTTATAGCTTCAATAAATGTGGTTATAGTTGATACAATCAATATTAACAATGAAATGCGATTATATCTGAAATAAATTAAATCATATTTAGATGAAATGATATATAATGATGTGTTTAATTTCTTCTTATTTTCCTTAATAGATTTCAATAATTTATCTCTTCTATATGATATATCATTTGAAACATCGCTCGTCTCTGTCTGACAATCCTTATTCTGATTTTTTTCTGAAAATTCATATAAGGTTAATAATCGGTCTTCCTTAGATGCAGGTGTAGTTGGTAATATATTCACAAAATCTGCTTTTAATTTTGAGGTCATCGCTGCGGCAGCGTTACTATCCTCAATCAATATCATAACCTCGTCATCCTTATTATCTGTCATTTGTATTAATAATTAATAATAAATAAAATTATGACGATAATTATAAAAACAATAATAAGCATTATTAAATCTTTAATCGTAAATGCCTTTTTTATCGGATAATCCTTATCATAAATTTTATTTATCAATGCAATTGCATTGCTCACAGCACTTTCAAATGATGTGAAATGAACTTTGGCATTTCCATTGTGCGTTCCTAGAATATAAATATTATCACTCAATTTATCATTTTTGAGATGATTATAATTAACGGTTTTTATAAATGCTGTTTCTCCCGATTTCCATTTATTGCCATCATAATAATTATTAATAAAAGCTAGTGTTGGAATAGGGAGAGTTGGATATATCTCTTTTAATTGTCGATAAATTTCATAAATAACTTCATTTTTATCTTTACATTCATTCGCAGTCTTATTTAAAAACTTACTTTTTCTATCTAAATAAGATGCATTGCAGCTAATGACGGTTTTTGAATTTCTTTCTTTAAATTTCATATAATTTGATAAGATGATTTTGATTATTCCCCAATCTGTATCATTTATTAAACTTTCATTAATATCTTTCAATTCTTTTATTTCAAAATTCCAATGAAAAGTAATAGAAATATAATCATTGTATTCTGTTTTCTCGGAATATTCTGCCAAATCATTAATTGTTCTCAATTCTTCTGATGAATTTTGAAGAATTTTATATAAATTTGTTGGAGGAATAGCTAATATAAGTCGTCTTGTTAGAAACGTTTCATTATCATCTGATGTTAATTTTATTATTCCATTTTCATCTTTCTCAATTCTATTTATAGCAGTATTAAATTTAAAATCAACATAATTTAAATAATTCTTCCAAACATTGAATAATCCTTCATCATTTGGAAGTCTAGGTTGGCATGGTGTATAAATAATAGCCTCATTTATTAACTGTAAATAACTATTTAAAGAAATTTTAGTAATATCGCCACCATCACTTAATCTAACAAAACGATCTGTATATTTAAAGGCATTTTCAGTGAAATTATTTAATTTCATAAAATCGTTTAATGAAATTTTCTTTCCATAATTTGGATCCAACAATACTTTGAAAAATTCAACAGTTATTATCCATATTTCTCTAAAATTTAATACTTTATATTTAACAGACAATTCATAAATAAGATTAGACAATGATGCATGTTGTTTAACAAAAACATTTTTAAATTTCAATCCAATCTTATTTAAAATCATTTTGAAATTTATGTAATTGTTAAAATAAACTCTTGGACCATGTTCGCAAAAATAATTCTCATTCTCATATCTTTGTCTATTTACCTTATGACAACCTCCTATAAATTTATCTTTTTCAATTATCATAATTTTTTCATTTTTGTCTGCTAAGGTTGCGAAAGTTAATCCAGCAGGACCTGACCCAATAATAATGCAATCGTATATAGTCATTATTCTATAATTATAAAAAAAATAAAAAAATCTTAATATTTATGACAAGTAATCTCTTGATTACCAGAACTATGGAATTTTTTCAATACTTGACAATCAATCGCAGCTTCTTTCATTGCTTGATATAATGATAAGATGTGTTGCATCTTAGATTTAGCATTTTCAAAGATAAATTTATCAATATTTTCAATTCCAGTTGCATCAACTGTTTTCTTTGCCCGTCCTTTTCCTTTTGATGCCAGTTCATCCGGATATTTTTTCAATTCAGCTTTTTGTTGTTTTATTTCTTCTTTATTTTTTTCAATTCTTTCTTTGATATTATCAATAACAGTTTTATTTATTGAAAGTTTATCTTCTAAATCGGAAACATCTTTCTTAGCTTTCTTGTCTTTAGTTATTTCTTTTGAAATAATTTTGCTATCAGCTGTATATTTTTTCAATCCAGTTTTTAATTTAACCCATTCTGCTTCTAATTCCGTAATTGCCGCCAATACTCCATTTCTAGTTGCTGCATTTTCTGGATCAACTTTATTTGTAGGAAAGTTACTCATATAACGATGAATGCGTACATTCCAATCACCTTTATCTAAATCTGCATGAGAACATAAACGAGCCGCTCTTCCAATTGTTTGTTTATCGCTAGCCCAAGTTATTAAAGGTTCGAAGATATGAATATGACGAACTGCCTTCAAATCGATACCTTCATTATAATTCTGAGAAGCTAAAAACAATTGCACATACTCGCCATTTTTATTAAAAGGTGCATTAAATAATGCTCTCATTTTATCTAAATCTGCACCTTTATTTACGCCTAATTGAGTGCTGACAGCTAATATATAACGAGGCTTCTTATCTTCAGTTTCGCGATTAGGATTATTTAAAATTTTTAGTGCTTCTGTTGGTGAAAGTCGTGAATATCCTTTGTTTTCTAATTGCTTAGAAACAGCTAAAATACCATGACCACCATAACCTTTATTTTCATAAAATGCAGAATAAATATATTGTTTTTCATTTTGATATTTTTCTACTTCTAATAATAACTCTTCTAATTTTGCACTAAAATCACGAAGTTTCATTCCTTTTTCTAGATTGTAAAGAGTGTTTGAATAACGACGAGCAGCCGCCCAATATTTATTCAAAGAATTGAGTTTTGATAATTTGTCAAAATCTTTTGCAGTATCTTTGACTTCCTTATATTTTTTAATATATTCATCAAATTGTTTCTTTGACATATCAATAAATTTGGGTTCTTCATAAACAACAACTGGGAATTTACTGGTATCATTAGACATATCAAAATAAGATACTAATCCTCTTATTTTCTTCTTGAATTGATCAACATCTTTCAAATCAGTTTCCAAGAATTGAGAAGTTTGAGTATCTCTGACAATATTCAATAATTTAAATATTTCAGATGGATTATCACCTAAAGTTGCGGTTAATATAAATACTTTCATATTTGGAAATTGTGTAGGTCCTGATAATAATAATTTTTCTAAATATTGATGCTGTTTTCTTTGTGTAACTAAAGGTCTGAATAGATTATGAACCTCATCTATAATTAAAATACAATCATCTAATTTTATTTGCTTCTTTTCTATGCGATTTGCTAATTTGGCAAAAGTTAAAAATAAAACATTTTTAAACATTTTTTCAGTCTCATTTAAACTTTTTCCTGCAAATCGCGGAAATAAGTCTGTAGCACATTTATAAAAATTAATAGGAGGATTGCTGCTTATTGCCTCAACACTACTGCAATAAATAATTTTCTTATTTGTTCCCCAAAATCCATCCATTATAGAAGTTGCAGTGCAAGTTTTTCCACTTCCTGTGGAATGCCAAATTAACATCCCTCGTTTATCTAAATTATTATTATGAATAGTCTTGCAAATATTATTTATTATAGATTGAGGAACTGTTGGCAATTTAGGATTTTTGGCAACAATAACTTCAGGCGATGAATATTCTGGACGTGATGATATAGATGATGATAATAATGGTCCATAAGATGATTTACTAGATTTAGATGATGATGTTGATGATGATCTGAGTTCTTTATCTTCAAAATATTGAGAAAAATATTTCTTATAAAGTTGTCTCATTTGATTATCATAATTAGTGGTTGCATCTTTATCAATTAAATTATATAATCTTTTAAATTCGCTTAACTTACTTTTATCATCAATATATTTATCAAGATCAGTATAATCAGCTGCATTATTAGGATCTAAATTTGTAATTCTTGATTTAATAAAATTATTGTAAAATGATAATTCTTCTGATGTAAAATAATCTGGGAAAAATTTGCCATAAACATAAAAATATTTTAATATATCTGTATCTCTTTTTTCATACAATTCATCATATTCTTCAATAAACTCTTCTAATGCTGTCATATCTGATGTTCGTGGAACATAATTTGCATGTTTGGCAAATAATAATTTAAAATCTTCACTTCTTGGATCAGTTAAAGATATTGAATATCGAATGCATTTTTGATGAATTTGGCGATTTCTTTCTTTTTCCATTGAAAATTCATGTGTAAAATAATTTTTAAAATAACTTAAATATAAATTTTCAATATCAAATTTTAATAATCTAATTTTATCAAGAATATCCATATTTGTTAAATAGGTTCTTTGTTCTTGGTATTGTTTTTTCAATTGATTATAAAGCTGATTATAACTTTTCTTAAAAAAATCAAATCTTTTATCAGAATATTCATCGCCCATATAATATTTAATTATAGCTGCATCAGATTTAACATTTGGATCTAATAATTTTATAAAATATTCAACAAATAATTTCTGAAAATAATCATAATTGTCTAAAGCTTCTTTTGTATATGTGTCTGGATTATAAAAATATGAGGTGAAAAATTTATCATACAACGCACCAGCATATTTATCAACACGATCAAAATTACTTCGAGACATAGAATAATTTGTTTTAAATTTTTTGATATATTCATCTAATGCATTTTTAAATTTAATTAATATGACTGTCATGGAAGCATTTGGATCCGGATTTATATATAAGCTTAATAATTTCACATTTGATTGATTTGATATATCAGGATATGTATTTATAATTAAAAAATAAATATGGCGTAGATAATTTGTATAATTGAAAACTACATATTTACGCATCGATGTTACAGTTCGTGTTGCTTCTAATTGAGCAATAATTGGACTATCTTCTTTATTTGTAGTTTCTATTATCGCATCATCTGTTATATCATCGTGAATTTCTTCCGCCTCTTCTGTGTAGCCTTCAACACATCTATTACCAGTTCCAATTAATCTTAAAGTTTCTGGAGCATCTTTAGAATTATATAAATTATATAATGAAGTTTCCATATTATTAAAATCAATTTTGCCAGATATTGATTTTCTGGATGATTGTTGTGATTGCGATGATTTGTCAGAAGCTTTACTGTCGCTAAATTCTTTTGTAAATTTAGATTTGACAACACAATCTATTCTATCACTTCCAATGCGTTTTAAATCGCATTTATCATTAGAATTGCAAGTTTTTTGAGCATTTTTTATTTCATCTCTTGATAAATCTTCATCTCGTAAAAATTTGCTATCTTTTAATAATTCACCACATTCGGCATCATCTTTATCAACCCAGCAATTTCCCATATCATAAGTATTATTGCGATTTACTGTTTTTTTATCCCAAACGCCTCTTACAGTTCTGCAACGAGCTTTTGTATAAACATCTTTAAAATATTGAGAATTTTTATCAGTTTTAATTTTTCCAGTATCTATAAGAACTTTACAGCTCTTGTTAGTATCAAAAGGATTTTCTTGTTTGAATAAATCAAGATTATCGTATTTATCATAAGGATCTTCATCTGGACGTTTATATTCATAAACAACTTTACGATTACAACGTTTTTCTCTTTTTGCCAATTCCTTACTTATTAATTTTTTAGCATTTTGCATTGAAGATGATTTTTTGCCACTGCTGCTACTACTCATATATTATACTATTTTATAATAATATAAAAATTATTATTAATATCGAATATAATGTTAAAGCTAATGTTAATGCTAAAGATGGAACAGGAACATGAATATAATTTGTAACATCAAATATGAAATCAGAAAATTCATCAATTCCAACTTCCAACATTAGATGTTTATTTTTCTTTATCCATTTGCACATCTTTTTTTTATAATAAAATGGTTCCTTTCTTAGAATTGTAGGCTTAATTTTATTCGTATTTGCTAATAAGTATACAGCAATTGATGCTGTAGCCGGTTCAATCATTTTAAGGCTAGTTATAAACATTGTTTATATACTTTTTATAATAAAAATATATAATCAATTTTTTATTTACTTCTAATAAAAATGAAAAAAAAAAATTAATTAAATTCGGCTAAAACTTCCGCTGCCGTTTTTGTTGTTTTCATCTGTTTATTATAAAATGAAATCATGTCGTCTTCTGTTGTTGGTTGCCATTTTGCATTACTTCTCGTCCTATAATACCAAATATCATTTTCGTGTTTAATAAGTTTCTTGCTTTTGCTCTCAACTTCTAGTTTCTTTCCCTTATTCGTCATTTTATAGCCCACAATACTTATATTCCCATTATGTTCATTTTTATGGCATTCGTCGCAAATGGTAATGAGGTTATGTTGAATGTTTTTATTAAAATTATCAAATCTTCCATTGGCATCTGCATCCATTTGATAATTGATATGATGAGTTTCATTTGCCTTATTCTTTCTACAAACCTCACAAATATCCATATAAATGGAAGAATTATAATTAGAAGTTTTTGTATTTATAATAGTTGTATTTAATCCCAAAATCTCTTTTTTTACCATTTCTGCATTTTTCATAAAGTCTAATGGCATATCCAATGATTTGCAAACATCAATCCCATAAATATTAGATCCTTGTCCTTCTCTCAATTTTCTCTCATAAATAATTAAATCATCTATAATCTCAATATGCATATGAAAGATTTTCAATTTATTTTCTTCAATCTTTTCTTTGATTATTGAAATATCTGTAAGTTCATGTAAATGGCTTGTGAAGATAAATGAAGCCTTCTTAAAAACAAGTTCATTAATTGCAGCAGAAACAATAGCAACACCTGAAATTGCTTCAGTTCCGCAACAGACCTCATCGCCAATAATAAGACTGCTTTTATCAGCCCTTTGAAGAATATTTCGAAGTTCTGTCATTTCGACAACAAAACTGCTCATTCCTCTAAAGATATTATCATTTCCGCAAATCCTGGTCATTATATGTCTGTAAGGATAATATTGAAAATTCGTAGAAGGAACAAACATTCCAGCTTGTGCCATAATTATTGATAATCCAACTGCCTTCATAAATGACGATTTCCCAGAAGCATTAATTCCATATAATAATATCCCATTCTGATTTAAAGAGATATCATTACCAATATATTCAATTTCACTATAAATTCTTTCAATAATAGGATGGCGCAAATTTTCAGCATTTATGAAAGAGGTTTCAGTTGTTGTTGAGATTGTTGGTTTATGATAGCAATAGTCAAAGGAATTTCGAGCATTGCAATTATTAATATCAAGTTCTGTTAATTCATTAATAATGATGTCCAAATCATTTTTATTTTCATTTAAAAATTTTGTCAAAAAACTCAAATATTCATTTAAAACAATTGATTGAATTTTGGTTTCTATGGTTTCAATAGCTACAGAAGTTTCATTAATTTCATTAGATGTCAATTTGAGATTATTATTATTGGTTCCAATAATTTTTTTATCAAATTTAGACATAAAATTTTTATTTTTATTCATAGCTGTTTCATATCTCTTTTTAGTAATTAAGATAAAATATCCGTCTTTGTCACTGTTCTCAAGTTTGCTTACTGTTTCATCAGCAATTTCATTGATACTATCACAAATAGAATTTAGAAATTTGAGTTTATCATTTCTAGTTTCTGTGAGTTTATCAATTTCAGGAAGATAGCCAATATTGAAGATGTTTGTTTTAATATCAACAATATTATATTTAGAGCATTCATCTAAATTCAAAACTTTTAAATAATCGACAATAGAATTTATTTTAATAATAATATCAGAATTATCAACAACCTTAAAAGCCTCAATTGCATTTTCGAGAGAATTAAAGAAATAGCCAAATTCGCTGGGATTAAATTTTTTCAATAAAATCTTTCTTTTACTTCTTTCTAAATCGTTAATATGATTAAGATATTTATTAATAATTTTGAATTTATTATTTTTCAACAATTCTTCAATCTTTTTATATCTAATATTCAATTCTTCAGGGTCTGTGATAGGATTTAGAAGTCTTTCTTTGAATTGACGACCTCCAAAAGCCGTAGAACATCTATTTAAGATATCTAATAAAGGTTTGTCATTTGGATTGTTACTTATGATGTTTAATTGAAGCGAACTGTTATATTCGATATTAAGAATTTTAGATTGCTCTAAGATTGTGGGGATTTGCAATTCTTTTATAATATCTGCATTATGTTCATAGGCAAATTGAAGAAGGCAACACAAACTCACCCTAGCATAATTCATTCTTTCTAAATTTAAAAATTCGCAAATGGAAAGAAGTGAATTATTTTCATATGATTTCTCAAGAATTTTATTTTGATAATCAAGTTTTTTAATAATTGGGAAAAGTTCATATTTATTCCATTTCTGATGAACAATCGAATTTATAGAATTGGTAATTTCAATAATTTGATTTTTATTTTTTATTTCATTTTCAGATAATATTAAAATTTCTGTTGGATTATAGATAGTAAGCAATTTATAAACTTCATCTAATGTTAAATTTTTATCAGTTTTCGTTGCTCCGCTCTCAAAAACAAAAGATTTCCCAGTTGTAAGATCAGCAGCAGCTATTCCAACAATTAACAAACCATCTTTCATTTCCTCAAAATACATAACCATAATATAATTACTTTTCGTAGAAGGTGTGCCATTACTAATATAAGTAGATTTGCTGATAATTTCAGTAATTTTTCTATCAGGATTAGGAGGTGCTGAAACTTGTTCAATTAAAATAATAGTATAATTATTTTCAGTTAAAATAGTTACAAATTTATTTAAAGTATATAAAGGAAAACCAGCCATAACTGGATTATTTCTTGAAACTTCTTTAATTGCTTTATTTTTTCTAGAAACTATAATATTACAAATATCAGAAATCTTTGACATAAATGGATCATTTTCAATAATCGAATATAATTCAAAAAAAGAACCGACTTGCATTAAAATTACCGTATTTTCTCCATACTTCCCACGATACTCATCTTGATAATTCAAATAATCATCAATAATCATTGCTAGGATAACATTTAAATTATTAATGTTATTTGTTTATATCGTTATTTATAAATGACTTAAAGATAATTTGGGGGTTTTCTTAAATATTTTTTATGAATATAAAATAAATGGAAGAAACTATAAATGATATTAAAATTAAAGCTCTTAAAAAGATTTTATTACAAAAATTAGAAAAACATTATCAAAATTTAATAGATAATGGAGATGCAGATGATATTATACCATTATTTAAAGTTATGAGAGAAAAAACAAATATTTAAATGTAGCTTTGATTAAATAGCCAAAAATATTAACTATTTTATATTAAGAATTTTTAAGAAAACATCATTCGTCATTCCATTCCAAATAAATGTTGCCCAATTTCTTTTTCAATTGTGCCGCCTCGTAATAAGACAATTCTGGGATTTCGTCAATAAAATTATTTATAAATTGGCGTTTCTCTTGTTTCTTTTTAAAAGGCTCATTGTTTTTTATAATTTGTTTAAATATTTCTTTTCTGCGTTTTGCATGTGTATGTCTTTCACCAATTGCATTTATAGCACAAATACCTACAAAACCAATTCCAATTGGTAATACAATAAGTTCAGCCATTTTGTATTTTTATTTAAAATTTTTGATTTCATTTTTTAAAATTTAAACAAATAAAAGAAAACAAAAAATTAATTGTTTTTTATTATCCTTAAATAACCAAAAAATGGTTATTTTTGCATAGAAAACATCATTCGTCATTCCATTCCAAATAAATGTTGCCCAATTTCTTTTTCAATTGTGCTGCCTCATAATAAGACAATTCGGGGATTTCGTCAATAAATTTATTTATAAATCGGCGTTTCTCTCCTTTCTTTTTAAAAGGCTCCATTGCTTTTTCAATTCGTTCTTCCATTTCTGCTTGGCGTCTTGCTCGTGCTTCTGGTGTATTTGATGCTATAATTATAATACCAACACCAACCATAATTCCAAGTGAAATGATTGACATTTTGTATTTTTTAGTTTAAAATATTTGATTTCATTTTTTTTAATTAAAGCAAATAAAAGAAATCAAAAATAAAAAAAATGATTGTCTTTTTTATGATAATTATTATTATAAAAAACAATGCATAAGACTTACAAGAACGGTATCTTTACTGGAAATACAGTTCGTGCCAATAGATTTAATGCAAAAACAACTCGAAATTTCATTTTAGTGAATGATATGAAGATCAAATTGAATAAGATTTCAAATACTGAACCACAAATCTATTCAAAGAAATACAAGGATTATGAAGATGATTTTAGTGATGATGAGATTTCTGATTATGATGAATAAATAATATTTTGTTCATTTAATATAAAATGATGAAAAAAACACAAATATCAGATATAATGGAATTGATAAAATGTTCAAATGAAAAATGCAAAGATAAAATGAAAGCTTATAAAAAGGTTCAAGATGTTGCATATAATAAATTAAAAAAAAATCAAAACGAAAAAGAAAATATTATTAAAGAAATTAATAATAGAAAAGAAACCATTGATTTTATTAAATGCAGAATTGCCAATTGCAATAGTTATATTCGAAATGCTGTAAAATACATAATCATAAATAATAATATGAAAAATATAAAAATAACAAATCCCATTGATATCAAAAATATGTTTATTAAATTAGGAATTATTTATTCTTAATATCAAAATTATTCCTATTTTTACAAAAAAATGATTTCATTATTTTAAATATAACTTTAAAAATGAAGCTATCTGACATTGACGATATTGCCCATTTTATTAATGATTATATGATTGATCATAATAATCAATCTAAAATGAGTATTCCAAGCAATAAAGGAATTGATTTATTGAAACTGATGAAATTAAAATTAAATGCTGATAATTATGGTAAAAATTCATTAATATTTGATGACAACATTATTATCTATATTTACTATAATAATTATGCCTGGCACATCAACATCAAAAACATGAATTTAGTTGAACCAGTTGGACCGATTTAAGAATAAAAATAATATATTAATTTTTTTATTTTTATTTATTAAATATGAAAACGGATGAAATATTAAGTAGTATAAAATCATCAATAATTAAAGAAAAAAACGCTATTAAATTGAATATTAGTAATAGAAAAACAATAAAATCATTAAAAATTCAAAATAATGTTTTGTTATATTGTCATTCTTCAAGTCATGATCAAAAAATTATTTCTGATAGATTAATAAATTATGAAAATAATAAATATAGTTATAATGATATTATAAATATTAAGGATATTAATATTGATTTAGCATCTAATATTATATATGATGATGATTTTTTATCAAAAAATTATAAAAAAAAGTTTGATATAATATTTTTAGTTAATTGTCCTTGGAATGTTTATATAGAGATTAATGAAGGCGATGAAGATATGCCATTTGAATTAAATAATATATTATTTAAAAATTTAAAAAAATTATTAAATGAAAACGGAGTAATAATAACTACTTTAAGTGATTATGCAATATTAGCTCTTCATAATATAAATATGAAACAAAAAGATGAACAATTATTAATAGAAATAGCAAAAATAAAATCTAATCTAAATTATAAAAAAAATATTAGAAGATTAATTGAATTATTATCATCAAAATTAAAATTAAAACTATTAGATATTGATAAAAATAAAAAATATATATTGAAACCTCAATTCTTTTATTTACAAAATTATGAAGATTATTACATATTTCAAAAAAAAACAGAAGATATAATTAAAGAAGGTGGTGAAAATAAAAAATATATATCATTTAAAACAAAAAATAATAAAATAATAAGAAAGAAAATATATATTATTAATGGTAAAATAAAAGTTAAATTTGGAAAAAAAACAGATGGAACACCTAAATATATTTCTTGCAAAACCTTCCAGAAAAAGATTTAAAGATAATCAAAAATTATTTTTAAATATAATTCTTACTAAAAAAATTTAAAAGATAAATGCTAAATTAAGAATAATTTGGTGGTTTCTTTAAATCAAAAAATAGACATTTTTTTTGTTTTTTTGAAATAATTATTTTCTTTTAAATTATAAATATGACAATTATAAATGGGATAGAAATTGATTATATATCTAATACCAATAATGAAATTAAAAATGCCATTCTCAATAATGATCCAATTGAAGAAAAATTAAATGTTATTATAGTTATTTCAAATCCCTGTCAATATGCTAGACGATACATATTAGCAAAAGAATTTATAAAAAGAATGGAAGATGAAAATAATGTTGAATTATATATTGTCGAACTTGTTTATAATAAACAAAAATTTATAATAACTGATAGTAAAAATAAAAATCATTTACAATTAAGCACAAATACTGCACCATTATGGCATAAAGAAAATATGATAAATTTAGGTATAAATAAATTATTGCCTAAAAATTGGAAAGCCGTTGCATGGATTGATGCAGATATCGAATTTGAAAGCACAGATTGGGCGATAAACACCTTAAAAATTTTAAATGGAAGTAAAGATATTGTTCAGTTATTTAGTCATGCTATTGATATGGATATGAATGAAGACGCAATGAGTATATTTTCTTCATTTGGTTTTCAATATTCAAAAAATAGAAATTATAAAAATAATAATTCAATTAATTTTTGGCATCCTGGATTTGCCTGGGCGTGTAATCGCAAAACATATGATAAAATCGGTGGATTATATGAAAATTCTATTTTGGGTTCTGGCGATCATAATATGTCATTATCATTAATTGGCAGTGCTTATAAAAGCGTAAATAGAGATGTAAATGGTGATTATTTAAATGATGTTTTAGATTTTGAAAGAAAAAATAAAAATCTAAGATTAGGATATGTTCCAGGTGTTATAAGACATTATTATCATGGCTCTAAGAAAAATAGAAAATATCATGAAAGATGGCAAATACTTGTTAATAACAATTATTCACCTTTGATACATATAACAAAAGATAAGAATGGTTTGTTGATACCTACCGAAAAATGTCCAAAAAAATTATTAGATGATATTTATAATTATTTCTTAGAAAGAAATGAAGATGAAGGATTATCCAAGATTTAAAGAAACCCCCAAATAATCCTTAAATGTCTTCATTAAAATAGTTGAAATAAATTTCATCTTCTCCATACAACTCCATAAGTCTCAGCATTCTTTTTGGGTGAAGTGCTTTTATTATAATCTCTTCTCCTAGTTCTTTAAAATTTTCTTTAATTTTGTCATAATCATAAGTAAGACCAAAGATTGACGGATTTAATGATAACATATATATATTTGTTTTTTCCATGTTATTTTCAATTAAATCAATAGCATTCTCATTTTTTGATAATATGCTCCAATCAATTTTATCTTGATTAGCCTTTAAAAGAGAAATGGCATTTGAATTATATGATAATAAGGTCCAATTGATTTTATGCGGATTTTCTTCAAGAAGTTTAATAACATCCAAATTTTTATTTAGACACAATATATTCCAATCAATTTTATCTAAATTTTCTTTGATTATTTCAAAGGCATTTACATTTTCTGATAATGATTTCCAATTAATTTTATCCGGATTTTCTTTGAGAAGTTCAATTGCATTTTCATTTAATGATAAATAAGACCAATTTATTTTATATGGATTTTCTTTGAGAAGTTCAATAGCATTTGGATTAGATGAAAGAAATGCCCAATCAATTTTATCTTTATTGGCTTCTAAAATAGAAATAGCATTCACATTTAATGAAAGATTTTTCCAATTTATTTTATCAATATTAGTTTCTAAAATAGAAATAGCATTTGGATTATAAGATAAAGAAGACCAACAAATTTTATCTGGATTTTCTTTTATAAAAGTAATTGCATTTTTATTAGCCGATAAACTAGACCATATTAAATTATTGATATCAAAAGATTTTTTTAATTTCATAATTTGACTATATGCCATTATAGATAATTATGATATCAATTTCATTATAATCATTTTTTTATTTAAATATCTTTCTAAGTATTATTAGATAAAGGAGAAATGACTGCAAATCAAAAAATTATTGAAAATTCATTATTATTGGTAAAATGCGGATTTGAAAAATGCGAAAAAGAACATAATAATTTAACAAAATTGAAAAATAAATATGATTTGAAAATGTCTAAATTATATGATCAAAATACAAAAATAACAGAAGACAAATTTAAAAAAGAACTATTGAAAATCACCAGTCAATTTCATAAATCCAAAGAAAACTTTAAAATGGCTGAATGTCAATTGAATAATTGTTTTGATATCATGAAAAAACAATTACTGTTAATGATTAATAATCTAAATATTAAATTTAAAGATGATAAAGTCAAATTAAATAAATTGAAAACTTATGCAACCTTTTTTAATAAAAAAGAGATTGATATTGAAGATGTGCGCCAATTTTATCAAGAATTCATTTAAAGAAACCCTCAAATTATCTTTAAATATCTTTGTAATAATTAGAAAGACATGAAAAAAACAAAAGGAGATATAAATGAAGTAATGAAAAAGGTTTATTCAAAAATGCAAAAGAAGGATTTGGGCAAAGAAATTATAAAAAAAATGCCTGCAAAAGTTGTTAATGACATTAATAAGAAACTTCCCAATAAAAATTTTAAAGATATCTTAGATAATGCAATTAAACTTGGAATGTGTGGAATTCAAAAATGCCACAAAGAAACCTTAAATTTAGCTAAAATTAAAGCTAAAAAAGATATTCAAATTGCTAATGTAATGAGAAAACTTTTAGATAAAAAAATAACACAAGAAAAAGCCAATACAGATATAGAAAAAATAAACAGCAAATTTCAAAAAACAGAAGATAGTTTTAAATTTCTTGAATGTTCATTGAAGAACTGCACAGAATTCATGAAAAACCAATTAACATTTACAATCGGTAATCTAAATACAAAATTTAAAGATGATAAAGTCAAATTAGATAAATTGAAAACTTATTCAACTCTTTTCAATAAAAAAGAGATTGATATGAAAGATGTTCGCCAATTTTATAAAGAATTCATTTAAATAAATTCAATCAATGTTGAATTATAATAGCTATGGTTTTTTAAGATATTTATATATTCTTTGATATTATAAATATCTTTTTTCGTATATTTCATTTTATCTGACAATTGATGTATAATATTTTTTACATATTCATAGCATTTGTCCAATTCACATTGCAATAAATTGATTGTTTTCATTGATTTATAATAATTATTATCTATTTTTTTGTTCTTAAGAATAAATTGAGCTTTTGTTATTTTTTTTTCACGCAAATCATTGATTAATTTTGATATATCATTTAATCTTTTATCTGTGATTTTTTCCATTATCTCTTTTTCCTCTTTACATTTTTTCAAATGACATTTATTTAATAATTGATAATAATCTTTCATCGTTATTCCCTTTAATAATTAGAAAGATATTTAAGGAGACCCCCAAATTATCTTTAAATATCTAGTTTGTTATTAAAGAAATATAATTTAATTGGCTAAAAAATAATAAAAAAAATTTAGAGATACTAATTTTTTTATTACTCAATTTTAAAAATTATTATATATATTATATAAGAATATTTAATGTCAGTTATAGTATGTTAAATTTTACTCATTTTTGTGAATTTTGCACATATAAAACAACAAGAAAATATAATTTAATTAGACATCAAAATACGAAACATTTAAATAAAAATCAAACTTTAACAAATGACGAAATAGTAACGGATTTTAAAGAAAATCTTATTGCAGTTAAAAAAACCGTAACGGATTTTAAAGATAATTTTATTGATTTTAAAGAAAATCTTACTCTTAAAAAAAAAGAAAAAAATATTTGTTTTTATTGTTTAAAATGCGGTAAAAAATATAAAACTCAAAAATATTTAAATAATCATGAAATAAAATGTAATGGTTTATTTTCTTTACAATGTCCAAAATGTATGAAAATATTTTCACATCGTTCAAATAAAAGTGATCATATAAAAAATGTAAATTGTATTTCAAAAAGTATTTTAAATAATAATAAAAAAATAACAGATACAATGAATAATTTATATTGTTTAAAATGTGGAAAAAAATATAAAACAGAAAAATATTTAAAAAATCATGAAATAAAATGTAATGGATTATCTGTTTTGCAATGTCCCAAATGTATGAAATTATTTTCACATTATTCAAATAAAAGTAATCATATTAAAAATGTAAATTGTATTCCAAAAAGTATTTTAAATGATAAAAAGGAGCAAACAATTAATATAAATAATATTACAAACAATATTACAAATAATATTACTAATGTAACAAACAATATTACAAATGTAACAAATATTTATATTAATAATTATGGTTCAGAAAGAATTGATTATATTACATTTGATGATATAATTAAAATTATGAGAATAAGTAAAATATTTATTATACCTGAATATATCAAAATAAAACATTTTAATAAAGATTTTCCAGAAAATAATAATATTAAATTTAATAATAGAAATGATTGTTTAGTTAAACAAAATAATGATTGGGTTTATTGGGATTTAAATAATTTATCAGTTGAATTATTAGAAGAAAATTCAAAAGAATTAAATAATTATTATGTAGCTAAAGAACAAAAAATTAATACTGCTTTAAAATGTAAAAAATATATAAATGAAACATTAAATAATATAAATCATTCTTACATAGCATCTAAACCGAATTTATATCAACCAATAAAAAATCAAATTAAATCAATTATAAGAACATCCAGATTAAGTAATTGATTTAAGGAGACCCCCAAATTATCTTTAAATATAAAAAATGATTATTTAAATACAAATTAATAAGGTTAATAAATTTATGTCTATAATTGACAAATCTTATATTTATATTCGCGATAATCAATGGTTTAAGCTATCGAATGTTTATAAGGTTGGTATTACTACTTCTATTAAAGATCGAAGCAATACTTATATTACAGGAGAATTACACAGAGGAATTTATGTTAAAATTTATGAATTAAATATTAATAAACAACAATTACTTTTTATAGATAAAGTTTTAAAAAGCGAGTTCAAACATCTTAATATTCATTATAATGGTGGTCTTGAATTTTATGACAGAACAATTATTGATAAAATTGAACCATTTTTTATTGAAAATAAAATTAAATTTATTTCTAAAAATGAAGATGAATTGGCAAGAATAAATAGAGATAATAATGAAACTATTATTATTAATAATTATTTGAAATTAGTTAAAAATATTCTTCTTCTTGCAAAAGAAAAAGAAGAAAAGAAAAAAGAAGAAGTAATATTACGAGATTATCAAATAGACGCCATTAATCATATTGAAAAAGAATTGATAAAAACTAATAAAATTTATTTGTGTTTAGCTACTGGAGCTGGAAAAACTCAAATTGCATTTAATGTTTTTGATAAAATTAAGCCACAAAATCTATTAATATTTTCCCCAAGAGTTGCAATCAAAAACCAAAATAATAAATATCCAAATAACCCTAATATTCACAATTATTGTTATCAATCTTATAAAAATGTGTATGATTTAATTACTAAAAATAATATCAAAAATCTGTTTATCTGGTTTGACGAAGCTCATTGGACTTTAGATAATTGGACTTCGGATAAAAAAAACAGCATTAAACAATTCTTCATGACTGATAATATTCATATTAAATATAGATTATTTACAACAGCTAGCCCAAATAAAGAATTTGTTCTAACTCATAAAACAATTTATGGAGAATTATACGAACCTATAAAATTTAAGGATTTACAAGAAAAAAAATTTTTAGCAGATATTTATGTTGAAATATTTGATAAAGAAATAAATAAAAATAATGTTGAATTCAATAATTTAATTTTTAATACTTTCAATAAACCCAATGAAGAACGAAAACAAGGTTTAAGCTTTCATAATAGTTGCAAAAGCGCATATCAATATTATTTACATCATCTAAAATCATTTAACGAAGGCAAAATTGATATCAAACCATATATTCTAATTAATGAAGATTTTATCAAAAATGAAAGTTATGATAATGATGGTAATGACATTAAAGAAGATTTGAAAGATATTAAGAAGATCAAAAAAGAATTAGGAAAAGACATCATTTATTATAATGATATTAAAGAGTTTGAATCGGAAGTTGATAAACATCAAAAATCGGTTGGTTATGTTGTTGCTAAATATTCAATGGGATATGATAATAAAAATATAGATATAATTTATTTCACAGATTATAAATTATCTTCAAAAGATATTATTCAATCTATTGGAAGAGGAACCAGAATTAATGGAAAAAAATATTTACGCATAATTCTTCCAACCAATTTTAATAATGAAGTTGAAACAGAATATAAGAAGATTGAAAATGTCCTTAAATATTTATTATTAGATATTGAATTGGATTATGATAAAATTAAATGTTATAAATTTAATCAGCCAAGCAAAGATAAACCATTAATAAAACCTAAAGATGATTATGAAATAATAGAAATAATTGAAGATACAAATGAGAAATCTAATATAAATACGATGAAACACAGTATTATCGTGAAAGCCAATCAATGGACAACAGCAAAAATAATAAATCAATTAAAATTCAACAACATTCATAATATCGAAGATTATAATATTTATAAAGATTTGAATAAACATATTAATCTTCCAGACATAAATGAATTATTAGAAATGCAAAATTTCAATTTTAAAGATACTTATCTAAATGAAGAAGAATGCCCATATTATTATAATAAATATGAATGCATTGATATTATTAAGAAAAATGAAGATTATTTTATTATAAATGATATAATCGATGATTGTGACAAAATCAATTATTTAAATTCAATTGACAAAAAAATACCCAAAATGAATTTATGGTATTTTTATGGAGGAAAAAGAAGTGATTATTTTATAGATTAAATTATATTGAAGTTATAATATCTTTAATTATTTTTTTGTTTCCTTCAATAGTTTTATTGAGATTTTCAATAATTTTAAGATTATTATCACAATATTCAATAATATCTTCTTGAACTTCAATTGATGGTATTGGAATTTTCATTAAATTAAATTCTTCAATATCTAATGATTTATTCGCGCATCCTTTTTGATAATTTTCTTCAATATATTCTTGTTTTTCTAATAAATAATAATAAATATATTTAATATTAATTTTATCAATATAATCTTCTTTAATTTTACATAACGACATTAAATCGCAATAATTACACTTACCAGAAATAAATGTTATTACCATATATCCTTTATCTTTACCATTAGGCATTTTTGTGCTAATAAATAAATTATTACCGTCTAAAATATTATTACTTATTTTTTTATATTTATTATATATTGACCAATTAATAAATACTCCATCTCCATCGGGATCTTCAACAACTTTAGAAGATTGAATAGAACCTTTAATTAAATCAAACATTTTACCAAATTCAATAAATTCAATATCTTTATTAATTAAACTTTCTAATTTTATTTTATTAAATTCTTTAAGATTATTAATTAAATTATTAATATCTTTATTAGAATTTTCAAATGTATCAATTCTTTTTATTAATTCTTCTTGTTTTTCTATTGGAGGAATTGGAATTTTAATTAAATTAAAATCTTCAATATTTAAATTTTTTTGTGCTGTCCCTGTTGCTAAATCATAAATATTATTTTGATTATTTAATAAATAATAACCTAGATATTTATCTAATAATATTGGTATTTTTGATTTAATTGATAATCCACTATCATTTAAAAATATTTTATCATTAATTATTCTTACACATTCTAATGATAATGCAAATCTACCAATTAAAATATTATATCCTTCTCTATTAAATGTATTAGTATAAAACATTGCACGACCACTACCATAAACAGGATATTTACCATTAGTATTATTATTTTTAACAATTCTAGTTCCGTATGAAATATCACAAATCTCGCCAAGAGTTTTAATTATAATATCATCACCATATTTAATGATTTCTTGATTAATTTTTAATTTAAAACTGTAATTTTTATCTAAATCTGCAATAGCAATTAATTTAACTTCGTTGCAATCCTTATTAATTTCTAAGAATTCAATATTTTTATGATTATCAATTCCTTTTTGTTTCTTAAATATTAATATTTTTGTTTTAACACCAGTTGAATTAAATGCCCCACCACTAACATTAATAACCTTAATAATTTTACAATTATCAATTAAATATTTTCGCATATTATAATAACTTTTATTTGATAATTCTGAACCATCAGGCAATACAATCCCACAAATTCCATTATCTTCTAACATATAAATGACATGTTGCAAGAATAATGAAGGTCCATTATTTGTATTAATCGGATATATATCCTCAAATTTAATTAATGATGATTTAAAATTATGATCTCTATATTCTTCAAATTTAGATTTCAAATCTTTATAAGTCATTTTAATTCCAAACGGAGGATTAGTTAAGATTAAATTAAATTTCTTATTTGAAAATAAGAAATTATTATTACTCAATGAACATTTATTAATAATATTAATTTTAAAAGAATTGTTATTTACTAATAATGATGCTAATGCATATTTGATTGTATCTTTTTCAATTTCACATCCATAAATATTATCTTTATTAATACCTAAATTAGATGATGTTCTATTTAAAAGACCACCAGAACCGCAACAAGGATCATAAAGAGAATAACCATCATCGATATAATCTTTAATATTGATTAAAAGAATATTAATAAGCTTGTATGGAGTGAAAAATTGTCCAAGTTCTTTTGATGTAGAACCTTTACCATATGAATTTGTGAAATATTCATAAATATTTCCTCCAGTATCAGCAAATAATTTTATAAATAATTCAAAATTATTAATATCTATTAATTCTGATATTTTAGTAATAATTGTAGTATAATTTTTTGGATAATTTCGCATATTAAATATAATGTCATCTCCATCAAAAATATTAGGAAAAATAGGAATAATAATATTTTTAATAAATAATTTAATATCATTATCAATATTAAGACTTTTATTAAATTCTTTGATATCAATCAAATATGGTTCATATTTATCTAACTTTTCCACTGAAATTTTATTTCTTATTTCAATTTTAATATCATCATTTTTATAAATAATATTAAATAATCGTAATATAATAATTCTAATAATGTCATTACTAGCCTTTAAACCGCAAATTGATCCATTTGAATATAAATAATCATGACATGATTTAATACAATTAAGCAATTTACTTTCAATTTCTTTATAGTCATCATTATTTTTTTTATCTTCATCTGATAATGTCCATATTACCTCATTTTTATATTCAATTATTGGTTCTTCTTCTTTGATTTCTTCTTTTGGTTCAACTTCAATTTCAGGAGTAATTTTATTAAGTCGAGAAATTAAAGTTGATTTTGCAAAATTCTTTTTTGTTTTTGAATTATAATATTCAATTCCTTTTTCTTTGCATAATTCTATTATTTCGTTGTCATTTAGTTTTTTATAATCCATAATAATAATGACTATCTTCAATATTATTAAATCAATTTTTTATTTTTCTTTAAACAATTGATTTAAAGAGACCCCCAAATTATCTTTAAATATCTTTATAGTTATTAAAGGAATATATTGAAATGGAGGCAGTTGAGAATATTGCCAAGTTGATTAAATGTGCAAATGAGAAATGTCAAAAAGAAAAGGAAGAATTGCAGAAAATAAATGTTGAGCGTGATGGAATATTATCGGCTTTATATAAAGAGTATAAAGAAGGGAAAATAACAAAACAGAAATTCAATAATGATGCAAAGAAAATTAGCAATAAATATGAGAAAACTGAACAAAATTTGAAATTCATTGAATGTAAAATTAAAAATTGTTTTGAATATATGAAATATCAATTGAATAAAACTGTATTTAATTTAACAAATACCCATAAAAATAATAAAACAAAATTGCAGAAATTAAAAGAATATGAAAAACTTTTCAATAAAAAGAAAATAGATATTAAAGATGTTAGAAGATTTTATAATGAATTTAAATAATTATCTTTGAATAAATTAAGATAATGTCCCCATTAGTTATTCTATTTTCAATTATGTTCTTCTATTCTTTACTAACTTTCTTTATATTCCCTTATGTTGGATATCTATTAATGAACAATTCTAAAAAAGGCATTGTTTATGGTATGTTTATAGGTTTTGTTATTTCTGTTCTTTTATGGATTTCTGTCGGAATAAAATATGTTAAAATGAAATAAGAAAAGAAAAACAATGAAACCCATAATTATTGCATCCTTCTTAAACACTACTGATGATATAATTAAAGAGGAAAATAATATTCAAATTGCTTTTTTGATTTAAGAATGTATTTTGTTTATTTTTATAATAATGATACCAATTATAATTATTACTTACAACAATTATAAATATGTTGAAAATACCATAAAACAATTAATTAAAATTAATAAAGATTATGAAAATAATATTCAAATTTTAAATAATTGTTCAACTTGTTTGGATACTATCGCATATTTAAAGAGCCTCAAATATAAAATTATTGAAAATACTGGCAATCATGGTCCAAGAGTTAATAAGACTGACAATCGACATATTTATGATATTCTACCAGATAAATATATTCTCACTGATCCTGATTTAGAATTTAATGAAAATATGCCATCTAATTATATCGAACATTTATCAAAAATTTCAGATGAATTGAATATTTTTAAATTGGGCTTAGCTTTAGATATTACTGACAGTGATAAATTTTATCAATATAAACACCCAATGTTTAATTTATCTATTGCAGAAATTGAGGCGCATTATTGGAAAAATTATTTCAAACATAATGATTATCATTTATATGCAGCACCCGTTGATACAACATTTGCACTATATAATAAAAATGCTTTAAATGAGAAAGTAGATGTAAGAATAGCAGGCGAATTTACTGCAAAACATATGCCATGGTATATAGAAACCAAATTATTCAATTTATATGAAAATTACATGCTTTATAAAGATGTTCCGGATTGGAGTTCAGGTGCTTATTTTGTTCGTAAATATATAAATGAAAATTATAAAACTTTTTATCAAAATAATGAATTAATCTTAATTCCTACTAATGATATTCATTTATCTAAATGGGCTGATAATGACAATGAAATAATAAAAACGATTGATAAATATTTAGATAAGAATAAGATTTTTATTGATATTGGTGGAGGAATTGGGAAAACTGCTATTTATGGTAGCCGTAAAGCAAAAAAAGTTTATGTTATTGAAGCTGATAAAAAGGTTATTAGTTATTTAAAAAGAAATCTAAAAAACAACAGCTATAATAATTATGAGATTATAGAAAAAGCAATTTATTTTTTAGATAATGTTGACATTAAATTTAGCAATTCTCAAATATCATTAAATTCTGGCGTTATTTATAATCCTAATATTTATACTGTTAAAACAATAAATTTAAATGAACTTGTAAAAGACAAAATTGATGAAATTTCTATTATAAATGTTGATATTAATGGAAGCGAAGAATTCATATTAGATGATTTGATAAAATTAAATAAAAATTATAAAATTCCTATTTATATTAAATTCTATTATAATAATTGGAATAATAAAGATATCAATCGATTTTCAGATGAAATGAAAGATAAAATAAAAACCAATTCAGCCTTTTTATTAGAATGATTAAGAATAATAATGTAAAATAATAATATTTGTTTATTTTATTATATGCAAAGAATTATTGATAATATTGTTGGCAATTTTACTCCAACTAAAAACACCAATATTTATAATCAATTGTATGATTTCTTTTGTTTTGAATATGCCAATAAATTTCCGGATGATATCAAAGTAATTTATAAACATTATTATCCAAATCAAGAAATACCAAATGAAATAACTGATATAGACAAAGACAATTTATATGAAAAGATGAAAAATATTATTATGGAAGAATTAATTGAATATGAAAATGATTATTATAAATTTTTTTGATTTAAAATAATTATTAAAACTAAAAAAATGATAAATATCAAATTAAATAACAATTACATCTTCAAGTATGAGTGTCTTTGATGAGCAAAAGTTTTATGCTGACTTTATGGAATATTATAATCGCGATGACAACATCGATATTGACGACATTTCATTCGTTTTCGATTTGTATTTCGAACTTCATATTTACAACACTGATGATTATAATCAATGGTTCAAACATTTCTTCCCAACTCACACAGAGACTGACGAAGACTTGATATATGATAAGTTGTTTAAAATTATCAAAGATAATATTGAAGGATCTATTCTAAGTGAAGACGACACCGACGAAGAGTAATTCCTTTTAAAGGAAAAGAAGAAAAAGGCAAAGAAAACTTATATTTTTGTCTTATTTTTTTAATTATCATTGAAAAAATGATAAATATCATATTTAAATAATAATTACATCTGCAAGAATGAGTGGAGTTGTCATCTTTGATGAACAAACGTTTTATATCGATTTCATCAATTATTATCATGACAATGTAGAAAGTTATGACATTTCTGAGGTTTTCAGCTGGTATTTTGACGAACGCATCTACAATAACACTGAAAAATATAATCAATGGTTCAAGCATTTCTTCCCAACTCAAAAAGAAATTGACGAAGCTTTATTGTTTGATAAGTTGTTTGAAATCGTTGAAAATAACGTTGAAGGCGCTATTCGAAGCGGCGAAGACACTGATGAAGAGTGAAATTTCTTGAAAGAAGCAGAAATAAGACAAAAGAATTATTATTATTTTTGTCTTCTTTTTTTTAATAAAAAAGAAAAAATGAATGTAATGTTTTTAAAGTAATATTATACCATTCGTCAAGATGAGTACCGATCAATTTAGCGCGAAACAGCTTTATGAAGATTTCATCCAGTATGCAACTGAAAATGATATAATTAAGAAAAGCTTTGATGTTCATGAAGCTTATCTAATGTATTATGATGCCGCAATTGAGAATACCGATAAACGCGAGGCGTTGTTTAAGCACTTCTTCCCTAAAAAGAAGAAATATGATTCGATCAAATTGAGCGTTCATATGTATAAAATAACGATGACTTATATTCGGGAAAACAACTGCGCGCCTTATTGCGATGACATGGAATAAAAATTCTTGAAAAAGAAAAAAGGCAAAAAGAACTTCTTTTTGTCTTTGACAATAACTATAAAAACGAAAAAATGATTTTTCAATTTTATAATAAAAATAAGAAATGATTTATTTCATCAAGATTTTAATTATTATATTCTTCTTGAATTTCATATTCGATGCTAATTTATTTGATGATATGATCGTTAATATCTTAGACGCTGAATATCATAAATTGATTATCGATATTATTATTATCGGCTCTGTTTTGATTGTGATTTAAAAAAAATATGCTAATTATATTATATAGGATAATTATCTTTTTATGTATTTTAGCGAAACCATTTTTATAACTACAATTATAAAACAATGTAATGATATTGATGATCTCGATGAAGTCAATATTAAATATGATGAAACATTTAATAATATCATAAATAAAAATAATCTAGATTTTATTTTTGATATTTATTGCAATAATGAAGAAGATATTGCAGACGCCAAAATAAGATACGGAGATAATTATAAAGAAATCAAACTTAACCTCATTCTCTATAACCTCCTCTTAAATTACTTAAAGATAATTTAATGTTATCTTTAAATCCTTTTATTTTTGTATCAATAATTTAATTTTCTAATAAAAATTGATAACTCGCAATTATTAATAGTAATTATGGGGATTGTTAGGGGCGAAGTGTTGCGAGATTAGTGGCAGCATTACTAATTTAATTTAATCTTCTAATAAGTGCCGTAAGGAAAGTCGAGAGACAAGCCAATTAACATAAGTTTTTTGGCATTTTTGTTATTTTTATTTAAGGATAATATAAAATTATCTTTAAATATTAAAAATGGATTATCAACAATTAATAGAAAAATTAACAGACATTCATAATAGCCCAAAACCTAAATCATATGAAGATTTTAAAAAATTATATTGCAATATCATGATATATAAAAATGATATTAAAACAAATGTATCAAAATTATTATTTGATAATTATAAAAAAAATGTAGATAATCTTATGTTCGAAATCTTATTTTATGATAATGATAATGCCAATGAAAATGCCAATGAAAATGCCAATGAAAATGCCAATGATAATGATAATGATAATGATAATGATAATGATAATGATAATGATAATGATAATGAAACAACTTCAAATTTCTTCATTATGCTAAAAGAAATTATAGAATATTTAAAATCCAATTTTGAATTTGATGAAGATTTATTTATATCATCTTTATTGAATTCTTATTATGAGAATAATGGTAATGGTAATGGTAATGGTAATGATAATGGTAATGATAATGGTAATGATAATGGTAATTACAATCACGATGACATATTAGATTTCATTGAAACATTTATTCTAAATTATACAACAAATAATTCAACTGATTATAATATTTTTATAATTAATAAATATAGCAATATTAATGGAGCCATAGATTTATACAAAAAATATTTTAATGTAAATTTAGATTTTAAAGAAACAAAAACAGATTATGATGATTTATCTCTAATTGTTTTATTTGATAATTTTTATGAAAAAATCTTGAAAATAATTATTGATGATAATGATTCATCTAATGAAACAATTATAAATTATTAATAATTATTTTGATTGTCTCATAAAAATGATTTTTGACAATCTCTTGACTTTCTGCTTCTCCATATAAATATTCATCTAAAATACTATAAACATTTTCTTCATAATTCCTATACAATTCAGGTGATATATATAACTGAAGCTTGTTATTATTTCGAATAGACTTCCGATATAAGGAGATTAAATCATAATTTGAATCACGAATTTCAATAAAATTTGATCTTAGCATTTGTTTATTGCTACTCATCTTTTTTATACATAAAACAAATAAAAATAAATATTCAATTTTTTTTATAATTGTATATACATTTTGATATATTCATTAATGTTGTTTCTACAGCTTAAACATTTCACAATTATTGTTTTTTGATATCTCATATTTGCTGCTACACAACTGCTGCAACATGTGTGACCACATGGAATAGCACACATATTTATTTCATTTTCAAAACAAATAGGACACATATTTTTATTAACTTTTTCAGTTTTTATAATTTCATTTGTAGTATTTATAAATAATTTCCTAAATGCTGCCAATTCTTCCTCTTGGCTTATAATATCCGTCTCCAATTTATTTATTTTTTTATTATAATAATTCACTATCCATTTATTAATATAATTATTCATCTTTTTAGAATAATTATCAATTATCTCTTTTAATTCATCATTATCATTCTTATCATCATTATCATTCTCATTAATATCATCATCGCCATTCTCATTGCCATTATCATTATCACAAGCATTAATAATATTCATGATGTTTTTATGATTTGATAGGATAGTTGAATTATAATTAAAAATGTCTTCTTTTGCTTTTTCAAGGTTTATTAATAAATTTAAATTTGATTTGTGAAGACAATTGAGATTATTGAAATCTTCCAATAATTTGTCGGCTTCATATTTCTTGTTATTGTTTGATATTATAGGCGTTCCCAATTCTTCATAATTATTATAATAAATGTCATTAACAAAACTATAATTCATCTTTTTTAAAACTTCTTTTTAATAATGTTTATATAATAATAATAGATGAATATATCTGTGCAATTTAAAGATAAAGAAATTTTTAATTCGGATGATTTTACCTTTTCTAATTTGAGCGTAATATTAATTAATGATATTACCTTCAATTTAATTATCTATATTTGGTATCTAATTTTCATTTTTGGTGGTGTAACTACTATAAATCCGTTTTTCGCATTAATAACATCCTTTATATTTAATATTGGCGTCTTTTTGTATATGCTTTATAAGAAAATATCACAAGCAAATATCATAAAATACTTCATATTATTAATCATATTAAAAATATTTCCTCTAATTTCATTATATTCAAATGATAAAATATATATAAATTATGTTGATGTCTATACTACTGCATATTTATATATAATTTATATTCTTGCTTTTTTCATTATTTATGATATAATATTAAAAAAAAATGGTAATGTAATTACTGATGTTATTTATAAAGACCTAAAAACCGACATTCAACCAGAAAATGACAAAAGTTTAATAAGCTCTATTTATGATACTACATATAATGACATTATTAGACAAATTATTTAGAGACTTTCTTTGTCAATAATACTAATAATCTTTTTCAAGATTGTTGCACATTCAGTGATAATATTACCTTTGATTTCAACAATCTTATATTCATATTCATATTTCTTAATCTCCAAATCAGCGAGTTTCATGTTTTTCTCGAATTCCATTAATTTAATTTCATTCTCATCTACTTTCGTTTTAATATGATTAATTTTCTTATTTATTTCATCAATATCAATCTTCTTCAACTCTTCCTTTTTAACTTTAATAGTTGAAATAATAGCAGGCTGCTCAGATGAAATAGATTTTTTGGATAAATATTGAAATATCATATACATAGTTCGAATAATAATAGAATAAACGAAACTTACAACTGGATACATTGTTAATAATTTTAATCATCAAAATAAATCATTTTTTTGAAATGATCCGATAAAAAAAATACAAAAAATTAATTTTGCATTTTTATTTCTCAGTTTTTTAGCTAAGCTGAACAATCACGGAATCGACAACACGAATAAAATCGTCTCGAACCATTTGCCCATCTTCTTTGTCTCCGCCATAAATGCTTTCATAATACACACAATCCAATTCAACCTTCAATTTCTCATGCAAATCATATGAAATATAAGATTTCACTTGTTTTACTAGATCAAGAGAATGGCTCCAAATCGTGTGCAAATATTCACCATCATATTCTTTGAGCTCTTCAAACTTTGAAATAAGAGTTTGGCGGTCCATCTTACTGCCTAATTATCTTTAAAAAAATACTAAATCCTTTTTATTTATTTTTTCTTTAATTTTTATACAAATTATTCTTTTTCATATTTATTTTCTTCAATTATTGGCATAAATCCAATATCGATATTATCATTAATCTTTCTTAATACCTTTGGATCTATTTCATCATTATCATTAATCATTGGCGGAATTTCTTGCGGTGGCTTTAATAAGTTTAATACAAAAGCTGGGACAATTGATTGCAATGAAGACAATGAAACAGATGATGTAAATACATAATAACTAATTATTGTTGTTACTATATAAATTATTGTAAATAATAAAATGTTGTTCGTTGAAAATAATGGTTTTTTATATGTTCCGGTTTCTTCATCATAATAATTATCATTTGTTCCACGGTCCAATGAAAAGATTATTCCAAAGATAACAACGCTTATTATTATTGATACTATATAATATTCCATTCTATTATAAAATTTTAATTTAAATGTATGAGTTATTACATATAAATATAAAAAATATTTATAAATAAATATGAAGCTCGAATTAAAAAAATTTGATCCGTCTACTATTAAGAGCGATTCAGTTATTGTTTTTATTGGAAAGCGTAATACTGGTAAATCTTATTGTATGAAAGATATCTTGAGCTATCATAAAGAATTGCCGGTTGGCGTTGTTATCAGTCCCACCGAAGCTGCCAATAATTTCTTTGAAAAATTTGTTCCAAATATGCTTATCTATGATGAATATGAACCGACAATTGTTAAAAGATTTTTAGAACGACAAATAACCATCAATAAACAAAAAGCCATTCAAGAAAAGAAATTTCATTCTTCCGATATTGATAACCGTGCTTTTTTAATATTAGATGATTGTCTATATGACAAAACCTGGCCAACAGATAAAAATATAAGAAGTATTTTTATGAATGGTAGACATTATAAAATATTCTTTTTGATTACTATGCAATATTGCATGGGTTTGCCTCCTGTTCTTCGCGCAAATATTGATTATGTCTTCATTTTTAAAAATAATATTATCAAAGAAAGAGAAAAGATTTATAATCATTATGCCGGTATTTTTAATGATTTTTCTACTTTCTGCGCTGTGATGGATAATTGCACCGAAAATTATGAATGTGTAGTAATTGATAATAAAGTTCAAAGCAATCGACTTGAAGATCAGGTTAAATGGTATAAAGCAAAAGAAGCTGATTTTAAAATGTGTACGCCAGAATTATGGAATTTGTGTGCATTAGAAAAAGAAAGAAAATCAAATATGTTAGCTTATGAAGATGAAGAAGAGGAAGAACCATATGATGCAAGTGTATTTTTAAAGAATAAAAACAAAAATAAACCAGTCATCAATATCAAAAAGAAGATTTAAGTTAAATAGGATCACAATCAATTCTAATTGGATTTATTTTTATAGCAGTATCATTATCTATTAAAGTAGATAATATGCCACTGTCTAAACGACTGTTATAAGCATTAGCTTTAAGATCTGATCTCATCGGCTCTTTTGTTATATTATCTCTTGTTAAAGGAACTGGCATTCCCTCTGATATTAATCCCATGTGCCCAATTCTTTCAGCTTCTTCGAGATCTATCTGTTTTTTATTTGTAGCTACATTAACATACTCTTTCGGAACTCCCACAAATTTCCCTCCTCCATTTGGAGTATATCCAGCCTTCATCATCACTAATTCACGGGTTCCATCAATTTCAGTATTATAATCTGCCTCTCTGTCTGTTGGTGCAAATTCTGTCTTACTTCCTAATATACCAAAATTTTCTGTTAATGAAAATTGTCTTTGTGTGTTTTTGGCTTTCTCTTCTTTCACCAAATAACCACCGAACAAACCATTTAATATTCCACCCAAAAATCCATATTTAGATCCTCCTAAATCAACTGTTGTCTCTTTTACTGTCTTTTTAGCGACTATAGAAGGATCATATACATACGTCGAATAATATGAAGTCTTATTTATATTTCTTGTTGTATCTTCCGGTTTTAATGTCTGTCTTAATGTTGTTCGTGTTTTATCCCCATTTTTAGCATAGCCTGACTGCTTTCCTTCCATAAATCCACCATTTCCCTCATGAATGGTTGTTTCTTTTGTTGTTGTCTTTGCTGTGTCATATAATGCGGAATAAGTTTCATCTATTCCACTCAAAACACCTCCATTTCCCTCATGAATGGTTGTTTCTTTTGTTGTTGTCTTTGCTGTGTCATATAATGCGGAATAAGTTTCGTCAATTCCACTTAGATTTCCATTATTTCCTTCATGAATTGTTGTTTCTTTTGTTGTTGTCTTTGCTGTGTCATATAATGCTGAATAGGTTTCGTCAATTCCACTTAAAACACCTCCATTTCCTTCATGTATTGTCGTTTCTTTGGTTGTTGTTCTTGCTGTGTCATATAACGCGGAATAAGTTTCGTCCGGACCACTCAAATTTCCATTATTTCCTTCATGAATTGTAGTTTCTTTTATAGTAGTTTTCATAATATGATTATCAGGATCATATAATGTTCCTTTTTCTGGTAATTGAGGTGCAGCATTTCCATTAATTCTAGGATTGTCAATCAAATATTCTTTCAAACTAAATTTGATAGCATCAGTTATTGGCGCAACCATTGCTTTAATTACACTTGAAAAATTGGCAACTGGCGTTTCTTTTTGTGTTAAATTTCTTTCTGTATCATAAACAATTATACTATTTTTTCCATAATCATTTTCAATGGTTGCTTGTTCTTCTTGAGATTTAATTGAACCATAATAATTAATATGAGTTGGAATTCTCTTCGATTCCGCCTCATCTTTCACAGGCTCAATTGGTCTTTCTCTATCTTTCTTTAAAACCGATTGACCTTTAAACCAATTGTCTTCTGTTTGATAAAATGAACGATCAGCACGATTTTTCTCAATTGGAGCAAAATATCCACGCTGTTCTGTATTATTCATTGGCTTTAGCGGAAGAGTATAAATTGAAGATCGCTGATCTGAATCGGGTCTCAATTCTTCTTTTGTCTTTGGTTTAACATAAGACGCGGTATCTGCTTGTTGAAAACCTCCAGTTCCTTCACTTGAATAACCCTTATTAAGACCAGGACCAACTCGAATAGGATCAATTGGACTAATATTATTTTGGATTTTCCCAACACTTGCTCTTGCCTTTAAAAATCGAGTTCTATCAATCATATTATCGTTAAAATTAGAAATAGTATCAAAAAATGCAGATTTCGGAACCTCTCTTTTCTTAAAATTAACATCTGTGCTGTAACCCATATTTTTATTTAATGCAAAATTTTCAATATTATTTTGTGTTACCCCCTTTCTTAAAAAAGGCTGCATATTCCCATGCTTAAAATCATTCATATTCATAACTTCTCCTGATAAACTACTCTGAACCATGTTATTTGCAACATTCATATCATCACCATTCAAATAATGAGGGATTACACCAGTTTTAAAAGGCATTTGGGCTTTTTTATAAAATTTGTCACTTAAACTTTGTTCATAATTTCTAACTTTATCATAATATTTGCAATTATAAATATTATCCATTGATGGCATTTCATTATTCTGCATATTTCTCTCTTTAAATGAATAATGGATAATTATTTAATTACTTAATCTGCATAAATAAAACCGTAATTTGCCTTTTCCATAAATTCATCATCGTCATCTTCATCTTCTCTACTTAAAATATGCTCGTTTTCTCCATCTATTTCTGCAGGATTTTGATTATTATTTACATCTTCATTAAAATCTTCCTCTTCATGATATTGTAATCCGTATTTCTTCAATTCTTTCTCTATTTCCTTATCTTCTCTAGATTTCTTATTCATCCTTGCTAGAATGTCAACTTTATTCTGCTCACGAATTTTATTTATAAAATCAATTTGTTCTTCTTGATTAAACATTTTAGCATTTTTAATAATCTCTTTCACCTTCTCCACAATTTCTTTCATTATTTCTACATAATTTGGAATTTCAATTGCTGGAACTAGCTTTTTATTTATAGCATTTTCTGGAACTGCCGGAAGAGCCATTATTCTTATTATGGCTATTTTTCTAATATTATAAATATCAGTTATATTATCGACAATACCATTTAACTTATCCAATTCTTTGATCGTATTATTAATAATTGTTATGTAATCCATCGATTTTAAATATTTATATAATATCTTTGATACCCCCATTCCTATTTGCTTATAATTTTCAAAATTGTAATTATTAAATAGTGGCTTCAATTCTTTATCATTAAAATAAGGAATATCCTTATAATTTTCATCCGTAGTTTTATAAACAGACATCAATAATTTATCAACTAAATCTTTTGTAAATACTGTTTTTGTATTCTTCATATCTTTCAAATTCTCAAGCCATGTTTCTAATTCAACGGATTTCAACTCATATTTAATAGGATTTAATATTCTTTCAAATAATTTAATCTTATCTTTGATAATCTTCTTTTTTAAATAATATCTCTTATAACGAGGCATATTAAAAACACGCTCTCCCATCAATTTCTCCTTAGCCTTCTTCAAATCATGTCTTTCTGTTTTTAGATACAAATCAGCCGAAAAATTTTCATCAATTCTCTCTAAACAACATCCCTGCAAATATTTATGAATTTTTTTAGCATTTATCGTAGGCATATAAATCAAAGCATCTATATATGCCTTCAAAAATTGATTTCCTTTATATTCCTTTCTTTTCAATAGATCATATAATGTATCATAATATTTACGACCGATATTTATCTTCTTTTCCTTATTCTTAACCTTTCTTATAACTTCTATCTCTGGATTTTCATCTATCTTATCATTAATAATCTTCTTATAATCATCCGTCAATTCTACCAAATTTGCATACTCATCCTTATAAACATCCCCATAAACCTCTCTGAAAATACAATTTAAATAAACAGTTACTCCAACTTTCGATTTCATATCATAAGGAACTCCATATTCTTCCCATAAATGATCACATTCTGGCGACATCTTTGCAAAATCAATAAATAGCGTCCCTTCTACAATTGCTTTCTGAAGTTTTACCGACCAATAAGCTATAACCTCATAAATTACATTCTTAAAATTATCGAAGTATTCATTAATAGCATTAATAATTTTATTATTATCTTTTCCCTCAATTAAAATATATTTAATCTGCTTTTTCATATAAATTTCTAATTCATCATTGTCAATATTTGGAATAAACTTTTTTATTAATGTTGCTTTCGGTTCGAATGTTCTGAATTTATTAAATAAATGTGTTGTTAACATATCATAATTTAATGGCAAACCACTTATAAAATGCATCTTGTTTATAAATGGCAATGCCATTTTTAACAATTCAGCAAATCCGGCTTCACTATTATATAATTGATTTGTATAATACTTTTCTAAATTTATTTCTTCATCTTTGTCTTCCTTCTCGTCTTTCTCTCCTTCCATTACTATTTCTTCATTCACAACTTCTTGAATTTTCTTTGGATTACCTGCATATTTACTCTCATCAGCTCCAACTGAAATTTCATGTTCATCATAATAGCAATCAAATTTTAATTTATAAATATCTGTAAAAGAATATTTTAATAATTCAAATCTTGTTTCCAATTCATCCAACTGTTCTATAATAGTCTTCTTGTCATTTGCTTTGAAGTTTTCTAAAGCCTTATTTGCAACATCAATATTCATATTAATTCTCAATTCTCGGAGATTTGAAATAATTTCATTATAATTCTTATCATCAATATTTGAAACTAATGAAAATAATGATAATTCTATTTTTTTTGTTGCTGTCTTTGTTTTTCCTTTTAATGATTTTGCAATACTGTCAACCGATTTTAATGTTAAATCTATAAGCGACTTAACCTCTTTCATGATATTAAAAAAAGTATAGCGAGGATTATGAATAACGGCTTTTTCATTCTTAATCTTACCATAAACAATTTTATCAGGTTTTTCCGATTTTTGCAGATTTTCAAGATAAGTTTTAATCTTATTCAAATCATCTATTGAAATATTATCCAAATTATAATTATATTTCTGCAATAATAAATTGATACTGCTATAATTATAATTGTCAATATCTATCTTATCTAATGGAAGCTCGATTTTATAATCATTCATCAAGTCTTCAAATTCCTTATATCCGTCTGCTGATAATGTTTCAAGTTTTAAAGGAGAATGTAGATGTGACATAATCTTATCATTCAGATAATCTTCTAAAATAGTAACCGGACTATATAAATATACACCTAAAATTGGAATATTTCTTTCATCGTCTTTGAAGATAATATAATTATTATTTTCAGAAATCTCAATAACTGTCTTCTGTTCTGCTTTGAATGTTAGCTTATTATCAATACTATAATTTAACGGAAACCATAATTTATTCTTAGATTTAAAAGCTAAATCAATGTCATTCATTTTATCATATTTCTTTAGATTTGATATAAATTCTGCAATGTCTTCTTCCTCAAAATTTCCACGATCTGCATCAGCAACAATAATAAAATTATTAGAATTTGTCTTGTTTCGATTGATTATCTCATAAAATAATTTTAAAAAGTTTTCCGACTTTGATTTTGTTTTAACAAAATTAAAAAGCTCGTTATATATCTCTTCTTTTGAAAATGCGATAAAATTGGGATTTTCTTTTATTAAATCTTCCATACTCACCAATTCATAATATTCGATTTCTGGTATATCTTCATTTACATAAATTATCTCATCTGATGACATAGTCTATTATTATTTAAAGATATTTTATAATAATATAAAATAATGAAAATATTCTTATTCTTTCTTTTTTCTTCTCTAATGATCATTGGATCAGGATTTGTATTAAATATTAATAAACATTATACAAATATTGCCTCCAATATCTTTAATCTCAATAATAATATTAAATACAATCCGGATACATTTAAAAAT